>Ga0081539_10000412_pt1 | contig 91177 bp, 79 predicted proteins | sample TabmetS4T2R2_FD_71023 | JGI IMG/M metagenome (GOLD analysis project Ga0081539, IMG submission 71023) | Tabebuia heterophylla rhizosphere microbial communities from the University of Puerto Rico - S4T2R2 | ecosystem: Host-associated > Plants > Roots > Rhizosphere ...
GCTTGGGATCGAGGGCGAGCAGCTGCCGAACCCGTTCCAGCCGCCGCGCCATCAGGTAGCGGGCAAACGTGGTCCCGGTCGGCTCGAACATGAGATGAAGCTGCCGCACCGAGATCCCGAGCGCGCCTGCCGTGCGTGCCGGCGTCAGATCGCCGCGGTGCAGGTTACGTTCGATGAGATGCCGTGCGGCCTCGAGCCGGCCGGCGCGCACGGCCTCGCGCGTGCTTTCACCCGCCGGCGAAGCAAGCCCGCGCGCGACGAGCGCGAGCTGGGCGAGCGTCTGGAGCGCAATCTCCGCGGCCGGTCCCTTGAGATGCGGTGCCTGCGCCACGAATGCGCGGAAGTAAGGGGCAAGCAGAGCGCCGATGCCTGGTTCGCGGGGGAGTGCCTTGACCCCCAGGTCGAGTCTGCGTTCGATGAAGGGCTCACAGCGCCAGAAGGGTATGCCGACGACGCGGGCATGGAATCCCCGGTCCTCCTCGGCCGGCGTCAACGTGTAGGGCGTTTCGGTGTGGCGCGTGGAGAAGCCTCCGGCCGGGACCACGACCGCGTCGCCGCGCTCCGGCTGCACCACGCACCCGGGACCCATCCATTGAGCAATGACAAAACGGTCGAGCGGCGTCCGCTCGACATCTGCTGGGGAGCAGTGGAAGCGATAGGAGGACGAGCGTACGTCCGAGAGCGGCGCGTCCGCCACCAAGCAGGTCGAATAGGACGCGCTGAATTTCGCGCGCAGTTCCCGGTCGACCTCGGCACTTCCGCCGCCATGCCACGCCATCCTCCGCATCTCGACCCAATAGTCGAAGCGCTCGTGCGGACGCACCTCATCGGTTGACCACGTCGACATGCGTGCAGCTCGCCGAAACAAGGAGGCCATTCACCTGAACGGAAGCTACTTTGGGCTGTCTCATTTGACCAGAGCGTCTCACGCCGCCGCGCGTCGTTAGAGACGACCGCTTGGCTACCCGAACACGCCTCCCCACAGGGCGAGCGGCCCTCGTGGATGCACGGTTCGAACGTGCGGCCTCCACCTTCGGAGCGCCGGCTGAGCTCAATAAGATCTCGGAAGGTCGAGAATCTTTGTCGAGATGTAATTGAGGACCATCTCCTGCGACACGGGCGCGATCTTTAGCAGCCGTGCTTCGCGCCAGTAACGCTCCACGTGATACTCGGTCGCGTAACAATATCCTCCCAATGTCTGCATCGCCCGATCGCAGGCCTGAAACGCAGCCTCCGTAGCCAGGAATTTTGCCGCATTGGCCTCGGGTCCGCAGCTCTGTCGTGCGTCGAACAATTGCGCGGCCTTCATCGCAACCATCTCGGCAGCCTGGAGCCTGATCCAGGAGTCCGCCAACGGATGCGCGATTGCTTGGTTCTGGCCGATCGGCCGGTCAAACACGACACGGTCCTTGGCATACTGGACGGCCTTCTTCAGTGCCGCGCGACCGGTCCCGATCTGCGCGAACGCCACTGCGATGCGCTCCGGATTCAACCCGTCGAGAAGATATGTGAAGCCCTTGCCGACCTCGCCAATGACGTCGTCATCCTTGGCCTCCAGGTTCTCGATCAGGATCTCGTTAGAATCGATGCAATTCCGGGCGAGCTTGTCGATCGGAGTGACGGTCACTCGTTTCCGATCGAGCTCGGTGAAGAAGAGCGTCATCCCGCCGAATGGATACTTAGCGTCGCGCGGCGATGTGCGCGTCAAAAGCAAGATGCGATGCGCATTCTGGGCATTGGAGATCCAGACTTTGCGACCATTGATGATCCAGCGTCCCTGCTCGCGCTTGGCGAAGGTCTTGATGCGCGACGTGTCGACGCCACAGTCCGGCTCCGTCACGCCGAAGCACATCATCATTCTGCCGGCCGCGAGCTCCGGCAGATACTTCATCTTCATCTCCTCCGTGCCGTGATGAATGATGGGCGCTGGCGGGAAGACGTAATAGTGGAAGGCCGAAGCACCGCTCGCGCCGCCTCCTGCTTCGGCGATCTCGTGCAAAATGATGCCGGCCTCCGTCAGACCCAAGCCCATGCCACCATACGGTTCAGGCATGAGCACTCCGAGCCAGCCCGCCTCTGCAAACGCCTGGACGAACTCCCAAGGATACTGCTTCTTCTTGTCGAGCTTGAGCCAATACTCGTCGCCGAACCGATCAGCCAGCTGACGCGCGGCGTTTCGGATGAGATTAAGGTCGGACGTATCGACGCTCACGCTGATGTTCATAATAACTTCTCGCAAGATCTATTCGGTGGATTGCCGCACCGGAATGAATTCGAGCGGTGTCAGCGCATCGAGCGCCGACATGTCGCCGACGGGTTCGCCGAGAAACTTGGCGCGTATCGCCCGACGCATGATCTTGCCGTTTTTCGTTTTCGGAAGCCCCGGTACCACAACCAGCTCAGAGGGGACCATGGCCTTGCCAACAAGTCGGCTCACGACATCGGCGGCCGCGAGCTTGTCGAGCTTCACATCCCGATTCTTCAGCGTCAGGAACGCTACGATCCTCTGCCCCTTGTCGGGGTTCGGCACGCCTATGACGGCGGCCTCTGCCACTTCGGGATGGGTAACCAAAGCGGATTCGATTTCGGCCGGCCCGATGCGGCGGCCCGCCACCTTTATCGTATCGTCAGAGCGGCCGTGTACATGCCAATAACCCGCTCCATCGATACTGGCGAGGTCACCATGCACCCAGACTCCCGGCCATCGGTCCCAATAGGTTTTCAAATAGCGTTCGGCGTCACGCCAGAAGGCATGCGTCATGCCCGGCCAGATGTTACGCATGACGAGTTCGCCGATGCCCTTCGCCGGACTGCCATCCGCATCAAGAACGTCGACGTCCATGCCCAAGAGCGGTCCGGAAAAGGATGCCGGCGACTGTGGAGTGATCGTGTAACAGGAAAGGATGCCGCCGCCTGTTTCGGTCCCTCCGGTATAGTTGAGAATGGGCAACCGCGAGCCGCCAATCGTTTCGAACAGCCACTTCCAAGTCGGCTCATCCCATGCCTCGCCGGTCGACGCGAAGGCACGCAGAGTCGAGAGATCCTGCGTCGGGGCAGCTCCTGCGCTGGCCGACCTGAGACCGCGCGCCGCTGTCGGCGCGATGCCAAGCACCGTCACCTTATTCCTCTCGACGATGCGCCACAGGCGGCCGGGGTCGGGATAGTCCGCCAGCCCTTCGATGAAGACGATTCCGCCTCCAAATTGCAGCACGCCGACGACCATCAATGGGCCCAGCATCCAGCCCATGTCGGCGATCCAACCGACACGGTCGTCACTCTGAACGTCGAACGCATAACCGAAGTCAATGGCCGGCTTGATGAGATAGCCGGCATGCGAATGCACAATGCCCTTCGGCGCACCAGTCGTTCCGGAAGTGTAGATGATCATGAATGGATCGTTTGGATCCATCATCTCTGTTCGGATGTTCGTGGTGCTGCAGCGCCCCAGATCATCCCAGGCATGGTCCCTGCCTTCGGTGACCGAGATTTCACTCCAATCGTTGCGCACGACCACGACACTGCGCAGCTCGGGGAGCGAGGCAAGAGCGGCGTCGGTTATATCTTTCATGGGGATCCGCTTGCCGCGCCGCGTCGTGCCGTCAACCGTGATGAGTGCACAAGCCTGGGACGCCGCGAGCCGCGTCGCCAGAGGTTCAGGCCCATACCCTGAGAACGCCGGGACCACGACCGCGCCGATTTTTGCGCAGGCGAGAAGCGCGACCGCTGCCTCGGGAACCACAGGCATGAAGAGCCCAACCCGGTCGCCCATGGAAATACCAAGGTCCACCAGACCGCGTGCGACGCGTTCGACCTCCGAGCCCAGCTCCGCAAAAGTCAGGTACCTCCTTGCACCGCAATCAGCCTCATAGATAATGGCAATCTGTTGCGAGCGCTCCGGAGAGTCCGCGTGTCGATCCACGCAATGCGCAGCGATGTTCAGACGGCCGCCGGGAAACCAACGGGGAAACTCCCGCGCAGCAGCAGCTTCCGTCACTGCTTTCCAAGGCGATGTGAATGTAACGCCGAGATCATCGATCGCCGCCTTCCAGAACCATTTGGGATCGTCGACCGAGTCGCGATGCAGATCGGCGAGAGAGGTGTATCCCCAGCGCTTCATGGCGGAGGCAAGACGACTGCGTCTGAGGTGGCCTGCAGAAGGCCTCCACACAGCACCGTCCGGACTTCCAAAAATGGCCCGACCTCGCATCGTCGTCGCTCCGGGGTGCCGCTCACGCGCTCTTCTTGCTGCGCGCCAGTTCCTCGTATCGCGATATCACCTCGCGGGCGGTCTTCACATGAGCCAGATCGACGTGCATGCCCTCGTAGTCGAGAGCCGCGAACCCCTTTGCGATCGCGGCCTCGTAAGCGTCGATCATGCCTTGATAGAACGCGATATCCGAGGCAGACGGCATGAAGACTTCGTTGGCGACGACCACATGCGATGGGTGGATCACGACCATTCCGCGGAAACCAAGCTGACGATTCTGGCGCGCGAATTTCCATGCGCCATCCACGTCCTTCAGGTCCTGCCACAGTCCCACGATGGGAAAATCCTTGCCGGCAGCCCTGGTCGCAAGAACCGCTCTGCTGCGCAGGTAGATCGTCTCAAGCCCCTCTGGCGTGAATTCGAATCCGACTGAGCGGGAGACGTCCGCGTCCCGCGCGGTTCCGGCGAACAAGGTTGCGCAGCGCGGCGAGGCCTTGATCATGTTCTCGCAATCCGCATAGGCCTGCGCGGTTTCCAGCGACAGAATGAATTCCAACCTTCCTTCGGGCACGCCGTTGCGGCGCTCGAAATGCGCGGTTAGTGCTTCAAATGTGATGACGTCGCGCGCCCCGTAGGTCTTCGGTAGAAGGAAGCCGTCGCAACCCTCGATCGCGACCTTCTCGAGGTCATCTCCCGCAAGTCCGCTCTCAAGGCTGTTAAGTCGGATATAGATGGCGAGACCGAGATTATTGCGCGCGAGATCGCGAATGGTTGCGGCGACCATTTCACGGGCGTTCGCCTTGTTATCGGCCGGAACCGAATCCTCCAGGTCGAGAATAATTGCGTCAGCGTCGGCGGCAACAGCCTTCGCGGCCCACCCCTCGCGATGTCCAGGAACAAACAGCAGAGATCGAAGCGGCTTCATCTCCGGCCCGCCTCCACGTTAACCGAGGTGGGCAATATACAGTTCGGTCAAGGCAGGAGTACGTGCCTCCGCCCTTAGTCAGGTATAGGGACATGCGATGCCAGCGCTCCGCAGGGCGGTGTCTTTGCCGGCAGGCGACGCCGGAGCGATGCTCAGGAATCCCGAAGAGATTTCGAGGAACAGTCGGTTTTTTGCGGAACACTAGAGCAGAGACGCCGTCATTCCTCCGTCAAGCTGGACCGTCTGGCCGGTGATAAATCCGGCCTTCTCGGACGCAAGAAACGCTACCACCGCGCCGAGCTCTTCGGGCGTGCCGGCACGCCTGACGGGGACCGCCTGAATGCGCGCGCTCAGGTCGTGATAGGTTGCGAATGCCGGCGTAACGATCGTAGCAGGTGCGACCGAGTTGACTGTCACGCCGTGCGCCGCGACCTCGTTGGCAAGATGCTTCAATGCGGCATGGACGCCGGCGCGGAAAATCGACGAAATGGCATGGCGAGGCATCGGCTGCTTCACGCTCGCCGACGTAATTGCGACAACTCTTCCCCAGCCTCGCTCGACCAAGATCGGCGGAATTTCGCGCAAGACATTGAGCGCTCCGTGCAGCTGGTTCGTATACGCATCGGACCAGCGCGCGTCCTCGGTCTCAGCGAGAAAATCCCGCATCGGGCTCGGCGGCCGCGGCGTATTCAGCACCAGAATGTCGACGCCGCCTGTGCGGCGCAGATGATCTGCCAACATCCCGACGTCCTCCCGGTTGGTCAGATCGCCGCCGACAGGCTCGACATTGACGTTATGGCGGGCGGCAAGCGATCGTGCCGCCTGCTGCAGCCGGTCGATGCTCCTCGCAAACATCACGAGGTTAACGCCCTCCCCGCCCAGCGCCTCACTTGCGGCGAGCCCAAGTCCAGAGCTCGCGCAAACAACGACTGCGCGCCGACCACCGATGCCCAGATCCATCACAAATTCCCCCTTCTGGAGTCATGCCGGCACCTTCTGCGGCGCTCGGTAATGTGCGAAGCCCTGCCGCACGAAACGAGGAAGGGCGCTCGAACGCTGCGCTCAGGCATGCCTAAGTGGCTTGAATGGCGCGCAGCTGCAGTGAGCTGCGGTAGCCGTTGAATATGCGCTTCTCTTCTCTTGCGAGCTCCCTCGGCCCTATAGGTCGAGCCTATCATGATCGCAGGATCGCCGACCGCGAGCTTCACCTTCAGATGCGGCGAGTGCCAATGGTGCCTACCTCGTGTCGGGCTCGGGTCCCGGTGCGTCGTTTCTGCGTTGGCACACGACGGGGCCTTGATCCATACTTGAAGGCAAAGTTGCTCTCGCTATTGGTGCCGGCAGCGGAATCGGTCGAGCGATGGCGGTCGCGATCGCTCGGGCAGGAGCGGCTGTGGCCATCAACGATATCGGCGTCTCGCTATCCGGCGATGCTGGGTCATCGGCTCCTGCTGAGGAGACCAAGGCCGAAATCGAAGCGCTTGTTGTGTATCTAGGATCAGACGCTGCAGCGGGGCATCACGGGGCAGATCTTCTCCACTCGCATAAATGAGATCGTGCTGTTCAACCATGCGCGCCCGATCCGTTCAGTTCATCGCGATGGCGGCTGGATCGCCGAGAGGATCCGCAATCACGCCATCCTCACCCTGCAGAAATCCTTCCGCACTGGATCGCAGCCAGGATGTATTCTCATGAGATCCTGTCTGAGCTGCGCCAAGCGCAGCTAGTGCTTATCGTCTGGAATAATGGCCCTCAGATTGTAGCGATCGACCATCTCCCGCAGGATCGTCTTGATGTTGGATTCGATAATCTCGCTGGCACGCGTGACCGGACGAGCTCGGTTGCGCACGATATAGGCGGTCCTCCGAATTGTCGGTTCGATCGGAACGAGCATCAGCGTGCCGGCTGCGACCTGATTGATGACTGCTCCGTGCGACAAGATCGTATACGCGCTGGCTCGACTTACCATCTCGACGATATGCGGCAGCGAATCGATTTCCGCGACGACGTTCAGCTGAATGCCGAGGGACCGGGCGAGCTTTTCCTGAAGCTTGCGCGCACCATGGGTCGTGCTGGTGAGAACGAGAGGCAGTTCTTGCAGGCGCGATGCACTGATCGGAGCCGGAAGCGCGCCGTCGTCATGGTTGGCTTCGTTCCAGTTGTCAGGAGCGGTTACCAGGAAGAGCTCTTCGGTCAATATCGGCTCGAACGTATACGCGCTGCTATCCGAGACCTCGTAGACGCAGCCGACGTTCAGTCGGCCCGCGTCAATCCATTCGAGGATGTCGCCTGACATCGCCTCGGCGATATGCATGCGAATCAGCGGATACTCGCTGTTAATCGTCTCAAGCAGAGGCACGCTGAGCAGGATGCTGAGCGAGGGCGGCAATCCGATCGAAATTGGCCCACGCGGCTCACCCCCCAGTTGCCGCACCTGCTCCACAAGGCTGTCGACACGCTTGACGATCTGACGGCCTTCCGCCGCGAGCGCAATGCCGGCCTCGGTAAAGCGGATGCCGCGGGCACCGCGGACCGCGAGCTTGACCTCCAGTCTCTTCTCCAGTTTGGCGATGGTTTCCGAAAGAGACGGCTGCGCCATGTTCAGGGCATTTGCGGCAGCCGATATGGAGCCGTGATCCACCAAGACGAGGAAATAGGACAGCTGCCTGAAGTCGAGCACGGGGGATTTGTTGTCGGACAAGCGGTTTCCTCCCCGGGATTTTTCGTTCCGCTCATGAAGAGCTTTCTCATATAGGCTACGCCTATGGCGCAGTCAGTCAAGGTGAAGCATCGCACACTGCTCGCCGGACTTTCTGGACCGATGGCGGGTCAAGACTCCCGCGCAGTCGCTGAGAAAAACCTTTGGCGGCCATCGGAGACAGCTCTGCGCACTGCGCGCCCGTCGACGACCGGAAGGCCACGGCTATAAGACGCCTGGACATTGCTGATCGTCTTGGACCTCCCGTTCGGTTGCGACGGCAAACCTGCGAAGCCAGGCATGAGCGTTCTTGAAGGTGTGAGAGTCCTCGATTTCGGCCGCTACATTGCGGGACCGTATTGTGCGTCGCTGCTGGCCGATCTTGGCGCCGACGTGATCCGCATCGAACGGCTCCAGGGTGGCGATGATCGCTATCTGATGCCTTCGACAAAGCACGGTGATGGGGCGCAATTCCTGCAATGCAACCGCGGCAAGCGCTGCCTCGCGCTCGACATGGCCTTGCCGCGGGGGCGCGAGGTCGTGCGTCGGCTGATCGCACACGCGGATGTCGTGATCGTCAATTTTTCGCCGCGGGCTCTCAAGCATTTCGGTCTCGACTACGAGACACTGCGAGGCATCAAGGAAGACATCATTCTTACTTCCGCATCCGCCTATGGATCCGAAGGTCCACTGAGCGAGCGGATTGGGTTTGACGGTGTCGGCCAGGCAGTCAGCGGGGCAATCTGGCTCAGCGGAACTCCAGGGCGGCCTTATCGCTCGGCAACGGCGTTTGTTGACTTCGGCACCGCCCTTGCATGCACGTACGGCACGTTGGCCGCACTGATTTCGAGGCAACGGACCGGCAAGGGGACTCATGTCGAGGCATCCCTCGCAGGCACTGCGATGGCCATCATGAACCAGATCCTAATTGAGCAGGCTACCGGCTACAACGAGCGTGTTCCGACCGGCAACCGCAGTCCGATTTCCGGCCCGTCCGACGTGTTCGCTGCCCGGGATGGATGGTTCATCATGCAAGTGATCGGAACGGGCATGTTTAAGCGCTGGGCGCGGCTCGTCGGAAGGCCCGATCTGATCGGCGACCCTCGTTACGGTTCTGACATTCTCCGAGGACGCCACGGCCAGGCGTTAAGCGAGATCATGGCGGCTTGGTCCGCCGACAAGACTCGCGAGCAATGCCTTGCGCTCTTGGTCGAGGCAGGCATCGGCTGTGGTCCGGTCCTCTCGCCTGCCGAAGTCATGAGCGGCGCCCTTTATCTCAGCGAAACATTTCTTGAGACAGTACACTACCCGGGCTCAAACGGGATTCCGATTGCGCGCGCGCCGGCCCGGCTGTCGCATGGAGCGTCCGACGCAATTTCTCGTCCGCCACTGCTCGGCGAGCACAATGACGACGTGCTAATCGATTTTGGATTTTCCGCAGACGAGATCAGTACGTTGCGCCAGCACAAAGTCATTTGAATGAGCCGCCGACCCCAGAAATGGGCGATCGTTTGGGACTGGCGTCAGAATTCCGATGGCAGGTCTCTCCCGCCGCGCCATTCAAAGCCCGAGCCATCCGCGTTCTCACGCAGAGCGCACGCAAGTGAACGCAGAACAACAACGAGCCTCCAAGGAGCTGGCCATGGACAAGCTTTCTGAACTTGTCGCCCGATCCGAAATTCAGAACGCGCTTTGCCACTACGCGCGCGGCGTTGATCGGCGCGACTGGGACGCGGTGCGTGCCTGCTTTCACGAGGATGCCGAGGACGAGCATGGCGAGTTCACCGGTACGGTCGACGAGTTCATCACGTGGGTCAGCGCCCGGCACATGCACATACCCTTTGCGGCGCATTTCCTGGGCAACTGCCTGATCGAATTCGTGGACGACCGAACGGCGCTCGTCGAAACGTATTTCGTGGCAATGCAGCGACGGACCGCCGCCGCGAGGGCAAATGCAGGAAATGGCGGCAGCGCGATCGACGAGCTCGATGCGGAGGTGATCGGGCGCTATCTTGATCGGTTCGAGCGCCGGGATAGCGCATGGAAAATCGCTCAGAGGCGAGTCGTCTATGATAGCTCGCGGCTCACCACCTCGACGCACAAGCCACGCGCCGCGAAGGGGATACTGGGAACCCGCACTCCGCTGGATCCTGCCTTCAACTGGTTCAGCCGGGCTGAGAGGATCTCAGATACAACGGAATAAGAGCCAACTTCACGTGGCATATTGAAGGCGACGTCGAGAGGCCGGCTTTGAAGGCGCCTCGGCGCTCAAGCCAGAATCCCGCGTTGCGCCGAGAATGAAGCGCACGGACATGCGACTTGGTCATCACCTGCTTGCGATATACGAAGATCACTTATTCGGCTGAAGAGAGCTCTTCTTTATCATCAAGCCAGTGCGGCGCAGACGCACCACCACCTCCCCGCGCTGGTTCCGGCCGCGCAGCTCGAACTCTACGATGCCGGCATCAGGCCGGGACTTCGATTCCCGTTTGCTGACAACCTCGGTCTCCGTATATATCGTGTCCCCGAAGAAGACTGGGTTGGTGAACTTCACGTCGTTGTAGCCCAGATTGGCGATCGTCGTCCCCAGGGTGATGTCGCCGACGCCGACTCCGGCCACGAGAGAAAGCGTAAAATTGCTGTTGACGATACGCTTCCCAAACGCCTGCGTCTTGCAGTACTCCTCGTCGAGATGCAGCCAAGCCGTATTGTGTGTGAGCGCAGTGAAGAGGAGATTGTCCATCTCGGTTACGGTCCGAGTGATTGAGTGCTTGAAGATTTGACCCGGCGTCAGCTCCTCATAGTATTTTCCAGAAGCCAACTCTTGATAGTTCACAGCCAATGCTGCTCTCCCTTTTCGTCACGACCTGGACGCTGCCCGGACTGGAGCTGGGACTCCTGAGGTGTAAGGCACCAACCACGTGATGCACCGAGAACTTGCGGGCCCCCTCCCCGCCGCGGCGCATTCGTTTCGGATTTGGCGCAATTGCTTCCGATATAGCGCGCCCATGACGCAGGCCACCAGACGGACACGTCTCCATAGGCCCAACCTTGCCGAGCCAAAGCTCTTGGCACGTCAGGTCGCATGATGCAGGCGCTAAACGGCGCCCGGCTGCGGGCCCGGGCCTCTGTCACGCGTCGCCAGAGGCCACGCGACGTCGGCTCCGTTCAACCCTGGCCTCCCAAGCGGGCCAGAGCATCGCATCGGCATCGGCCAACGTCATCGCCGCAAGGGATCGGTAACATCGGCTTGCGTGCAAGCCGAGCAACGCCTTTGGTGTCCGCCCTCCGGCGCCGCGTTGTCGGGCCGGCTGTTTGTAGCCGGCGCGCATAAGCCACTTGCGAATGTACGATATGGTAGAAGTGCCGCGCCCGACCCGCCGCATGAGGCTCGTTCGCTTGCGACCGCGATAGATCAGCGGCACGGCCGCGATCGTCTGGCTACTGTCCCACGCCTTCGCGATTCGACAGCGATGGTGGCTTGAATCTGCCTTCGCGCATTTCCAATAACATCTGATGCACGGCGGCGTCGATCTCGAAGTGTCCGCGCGCGTAGCTCGCTTCGCGGCGCCGCGCGCTCGCCATCCCATGCACCCGCACCTTCTCGACATCGGGTGCCGGCCGGGACCTTTCGATATGGCGGACGAGTTCGGACGCTTTGGCGCGGAACTCCGCGCGAGGCATTAGCAATTCGGGATTGATGACAAGAAAGAAGAAGCCGGACTCTGCGACGTCGCGCGCCACCGGAGCCCCACCGGCGAGAATCCCAAGCAACTGCACCGCGAGCGCGATGCCATAGCCGCGATGGCCACCCCAAGGGAGGATCGCACCCGTCCACGCTGCCGCGGGGTCAATGGTCGGATGGCCATCGCGGTCGATCCCGACATTGGGTGCCAGCGGCTTACCCAGCTTCTGCCGTATCATGAGTTCAGCAACCGTTACCGCGCTGGTGCCGATATCGATCACGATCGGGCGCGGATCGGCGGGAAAGCCGAACGTTATCGGATTGGTGCCCAGGATCGCATCGATGCCGCCGGTCGGAGCGACGCGCGCCTTCGCGTTGGTGCAATGGATGGCGATGAAGCCCGCATTTGCTGCGCGCTCGACATAGTAAGCAAGCTGGCCGCTGAACCAGGAATTACGCATGCCGACAAGACCGAAATCCGTTTCCTTGGCCAGCTGGATTGCCTTGTCCATCGCCACGACGGACGTCACGTAGCCCGTGTGCCCGCCGCCGTCGACCACGGCGGAGCTTCTGGTTTGTTGCTCGATCAGGATCGGCGTTGCGCGCGGGCGGTCGCGAAACTCCTCGACGACCGAGAGCACGCGCGCGAGCCCGCCCGCCGCTTCGCCCGATGCCTCGGCATAAATGATGTGGTCGGCGACAATCGCCGAATGCTTCGGCTGCATCCCGGCCCGATTGAAAACTTCTACGGCGAGTCGGCGCGCGTCAGGGATCGAAATTTTCATGTCACATCACACTCGAGCTGTTCGAATAGGAAAACGCTAGCCACTTGTCGACTTCGGCCGGCCCCGGGCATCGCTCCGTGCACGTCCTCGACGGCTTCATATCGAGCAATAAACCGTAGCGGCCGATTTCGAAATCGACCAGCTTCGCCGGCTTCAGCCAAATTCTGCTATTCACTTATCGTTGACGCGAAGAGCTGGCGAAACCGCTGCGCGGTCGGACAGATGCGCCCGTATAGGCAGAACCTTGACGAGCCAGAGTTATCGGAAAGGCAAGCCGGAAGATGTGGTCTCATGGGGCCGCGCGATCTTGCCAAGGCAACAGTGGAGGCGACCTTTCCACATGTGTTCTGGATAATCCTCGCGATGCTCGTCTCGATAGTCGTGCTTGCGCCTTATCTGCCCTCGGCGTGTGTCGGCCACATGCGCGGGGGTATCCAGCCGCGCAGCGCAGGCGGACACCGCGGTTCAACGCGGCAGCAGTTTCCGGGGCCTCAACCAGATTTCTGAAAGTCCATCGAAGGAAGGTCACATGTCGAAATCGCGTTTTGGCGTCGGAATCATCGGTCTGCAGCCGAGCCGAAGCTGGGCGTCCGTCGCCCACATCCCTGCGCTGCGGGCTCTATCGGACACGTTTGATATCGTCGGCGTCGCTAACACCAAAAAGGAAAGCGCCGAGAAGGCGGCCGAGGCCTACGGCATTCCCCGCGCGTTCGCGAATGCTGCTGAGCTCGCGGCCGATCCGAGCGTCGACATCGTTACTATCACCGTGAAGGTGCCGCATCATCTCGCGCTGGCGAAGATCGCCTTCGATGCCGGCAAGCATGTTTATTCCGAATGGCCGCTCGGCAATGGCCTCGCCGAAGCCGAGGAAATGGCGCGCATGGCCAGAGAGAAAGGCCTCCTTGGTGTCTCCGGGACGCAGGCGCAGGCTTCGCCAGCGATCGAATACGCCGGCAGGCTCGTCAAGGAGGGCTACGTCGGCAAGGTGCTCTCCACGACGATTGTCGGCCGGGGCCGCGGCTGGGGCGATATCGTCCCTCTAAAGGTCACGTCTTATGTGCTCGACCGCAAATTCGGAGCCACGATGCTGACGATTCCGGTCGGCCACACCTTGGCCGCGTTGCGTGACGTGCTCGGCAACATCGCCCAACTGTCCTCCGTGCTCGCCAACCGCCGCACAACCGTGAAGGTTGTTGATACAGGCGAGACCTTGCCGATGACGGCACACGACCAGGTGTTGTTCTGCGGCCTAATGGAGAGCGGCGCGCCCATCTCGCTGCACTTTCGCGGCGGCGATGCACGCGACGGCAACGGATTCTGCTGGGAGATCAACGGCACCGAAGGCGACCTCCGGCTCGCCGGCCGCTCGGGCCATACGCAGCAGATGCAACTTGTACTCGAGGGCGGCCGCAGGGAGGACAAAGGCATGAAGCCGCTCGATGTGCCCGCCTCCTATCGTGAAGGTGGGCCGGAAAACCTCATGATCGGCAACGTCGCGCGTCTGTATGGCCGCATGGCTGCAGACCTGCGCACTGGCAGCAACACCGCGCCGACCTTCGATGATGCTGTCGAGGTGCACAAGATCATCGATGCCATCGAAAGATCCGCGGAGACGGGCAAGCGGGTGAAAGTAGGGTAACTTTGCCCCGCGAGTCGCGGCGACTTCTATCGACCGAATGCCTTGGGGTTGGGTGGATGCTTCTCGGCAAAAGATCTCGCGAGTTCCTTTGATTCCTCCGACTTGTAATAGACCGGCAGCATCATATCGTGGGTCAGGCGTGAAAGACCCGCTACACCGCCATGCCGTGCCACGAATGCATGTTTTACGGCGGCGAGCGCGTAAGCTCCGCGGGCCGCGATGTGATTTGCCATCTCCATGGTTGCGGTCCATAGTTCGGCATCAGGCACCACTTTGTTAACTAGGCCGAGAGCGAGCGCCTCACGCGCCGTCAGCTTCTCGTTCATCATCCAGATTTCCTTCGCCTTTTTCTTTCCGACGAGATCCTCGAGGTACCAAGTACCGTACCCGGCGTCGAAGCTGCCCATCATCGGTCCGACCTGTCGAAATATTGCGCTCTCTTTCGCAATGGTAAGATCGCACACGACGTGCAGGACATGGCCCCCGCCGACCGCAAAGCCGTTCACCGAAGCGATTACCGGCTTTTGCAGTCGCTCGATCGCCTCGTACATCTCGAGCGTTGCGGGTGCAGCGGGATAAAGCGTGGTGTCGGGTGTCTCCTCCTTGCGGCCGCCAATGCAGAAGAATCGATCCCCCGCGCCGGTAATGACGACGATACGCGTGCGTGTTTCGTTGCGGATATCCTCAAGGCAGCTGCGGATCTCATGGCACATTGTCCTAGTGAACATGTTCCCGTCCTCCGGTCGGTTGAGCGTTAAAATACCGACGGGCCCCTCTTCGTGATATAGAATGCTGGAGTATCGCTGTGCCATTTGTCCTCTCCGTTTGAAATCCGACTACATATATCGCCGTTGAGGCGTATCCGCTCGAGGCGTCGACGCGGAGGACGACGTCCTTCACTCAGGTCAGAACTCCGGCGGCGCATATCGCCGGCATGCGCGCGGCGAGCACCATTTGGCACCGCTCTGGCAGGCTCCGTACTCCGAGTACGCACGGGTTGGACCTGGTACATGGTTCGGCTACGACTGCAGGTCGCGTCGATTTGACGGATCATTTGGCTCGTTCGGCGAGAATCGACCGCTTGTCGTAGAGCCGTGCTGCGCTGGCGTCGAAGCCGAAATCGACCCGCTGATCCTTCCCGATGATCTGCTGACCCCGAGCCTCGGCGAATAGCGTTTGTCCTTCAAAGTCGAGGACGTAGTCGGTCGTTTCTCCACTGGGCAGCCGATCGAGCACGCGCGCGCCATCGACCCAAGCTGTACCCATTGGGCCGGGCACGCTCGATCCCGCCGGTCGCAACAGGAGTTCGGAAGGTCGTACGCGCAACTGGTACTCACCTGGCGCCACATTGCCTGACAGCCGCACCAGAGCGCGGCCAATCGCCAGCGTTCCATCGGGTCCAAGCGTGCACCCCAAGCGATTGCGCATCCCCAGGAATTCAGCAACGTACTCGTTTGCAGGTCGACTGTAGATTGTCTCAGGCGCGCCAATCTGCTCGACACGGCCATTTCGCATCACAACGATTCGCGTGCCGAGGTTCATGGCCTCGATCTGGTCGTGAGTTACATAGATGCCGGTGAAGGCGAGTGAACGGTGCAGTTGACGAAGCTGCGCTCGCAGTTCGATGCGCAGAAGCGCGTCCAAGTTACTTAGAGGCTCGTCGAGCAGCATGACTTCAGGACGTGAGGCGAGCGCGCGCGCCAACGATATGCGCTGCTGCTGCCCGCCGGAGAGCTGCGGTGGATACCGATCGGCCAAATGGCCGCATTGCACGATATCAAGTACTTCGCGCGCCCGTCCCGCGTCGATCGCCGACCGCAACCCGCGAGCCCTGAGCGGAAACTCCACATTAGCCGCGACTGTCATGTGCGGCCACAGCGCGTAGTTTTGGAAAACCATTCCCACGCCGCGCTTTTCAGGCGGCACGAAAATGCCTCGTTGAGCGTTGGCGACGGTCTTTCCAGCGAGCAGGATTGTGCCCTCGTCTGCCTGCTCGAGTCCGGCGATGCAACGCAACAGCGTAGTCTTGCCGCAGCCGCTCGGTCCCAGCAGAACGAGCATCTCGCCTGTTCGAACCTCAAGCGACAGCTTGTCAAGCACGCGAACTCGAGACTTACGACTGGCGAATGTCTTCGAAAGATTCTCAACCTGCACGCTGATCGGGTTGGCGGTGTCTATTGCCTCGCGGGCCGTTGTGGTGATTGCTGTCATATCCGTTCGAATGCCTTCACACCGCCGGCCCAGAGGGCGGCTATCACGCCGACCATCGTGATGATCGTCATCAGCAGGGCCATTGCCGCGACGCGCGGGTAGAGCCCGCCGGTGTTGTAGAGGTCGAACAAAACGACCGACATCACATTCGACGTGGGCGAGCGAAGCATCAACGCCACGCCAAACTCATGGACCAGTAGCACGAAGATCACTGCGCCCGCGGCGGCAACACCTGTGCGGGCGAGCGGCAGGATGATGCGGACGAAAGTCCTCACCGGGCCGCCGCCGTTGGCGCGGGCCGCTTCGACATAACTCGGTCCGAGTGCAATCAACGTCGCCAGCTGATAACGCACGGAAAAAGGCAGCTTCACGGTGACGAACGCGATGACGAGGCCGAGCGCGGATCCGTACAGGCCGAACGGCGTGGCCGCATAGGCAAACAGAAAGCCGAACCCGATCAATGCGCTTGGGATTGCCAGCGGCAGGCTCGATACCACGTCGAGCAACACCGATAGCGGACGCCACAGCAGCGCGCGATAGTAGATGGCCATCGACACCAGCATGCCCAGCGGCAGTACGACCGCGATGCTGACCAATGACAACCTTAGCGTAGTGAAGACCGAATCCAGGACGACAGGGTTCTGCAGAACAAATGCGACGTGGCGGAGGGTCAAATTGCCGAACGCGAGATTGCCCGACCAGAATGGCGACAGCGCAACGAAGATCAGCGCCAGAATCGGCAGCACGGCGGACAGGCCAACGAACAGCGCGATCGCAAGCACCGCGAGTGCCTGCACCAGCCCGCTCGTCGGCATCGGTGGGCTTGCACTGTTACCACGTCCGACAAAGCGATCTCGATCGCCGATCGTCCTGTGCTGCGCCCATACCAAGAGTAGCGCAGCCAAGAGCAGCGGCGCTGCATAGGCCGCGCCCAGCGGATAGTTCACCGGGAACTCGCGCGTGAGCATGTATATCTCGGTTGTCACGACATCGAGCCCTTCGCGGCGACCGAGCATCAGCGGGCCGGAGAACTGACCGAGTGACAGCAAGAGGACAACCAATGTTGCGTAGACCAGCACGGGCCGCAGGAGCGGCAGCGTTACCGAGAAGAAGCTGCGCAGGGGACCGGCACCGTTCGTGCGCGCCGCCTGCAGGTAGTCCTCTCCGAGATTCTGCAAACCAGTATAGATAAATAAATACACGAACGATGAGAGGTGCAATCCCGTGTAGACGATGATTCCGGTCGGTGTATAGATATTAAATGGACCGGTCTGCAAATGACTCAGGAAAGGCATAGAACGCAGAAACGTATTCACGTAGCCATTTTCGGGAGAGAACAGGAAAACGAACGCGACCACGTGAGCTACGCTCGGAATCAACAACGGCAGCACAGGGATGAAGGACGTATAGCGGCGGGCACCTCGCGGGAGCGCCCATACGCTGAATGCCAGGAGCCCTCCGGATCCAAGCGCTACGATTACGGCACCAATGCCTAGAAATATCGTATTGGCAAAGACCTTCGCGGCCCGGCCGTGAGCGATGAGCTGCCGCAGCCCGGTCGCTGCGTCGCTGAAAGCGAGTTGCTGCAGCGCAACGATTGGCAGCAGAATCAACATGCATATGACCGCAGCCAGCACGATCCAGAGGGACTGCCGACGAACTGCGCGTACACCTGCAAATATGGTCATGACGACCTCGGATGGATTTGTTCCCCGGTCCGCGCATTCGCGTCGAATACGGAGAGCTCGGTGCGGCGCTGGCGCTAGCGTGGGAAGTATTCATCGAATTTCCTGCGCCAGCGATCGCGTACTTCGATCGGAAAATCCTCTGGCTTGAAAACTTCATAGTCGGACACATCGAGTGTTGACGGCAGCCCCCGGATCGCACTGCCAGACGCCCGTTGACCATTGAGCACTGTCTGACCTTCCGGAGACAATACGTAATCAATGAAGACGAGCGCGGCATTCGGCCTTCTCGACTGCCTCAGCACAGCCGCGACCCATGTGTTCGCGAAACCCTTCGGCGCCGGAGTCGCCCATTCGATCGGCGCGCCCTGGTCCTTCAAGTCCTGAACCGCGGTCGGCGAACCAATATTGGCGGCCCAAACTTCCCCCGCTGCGACCGCCTGCACTGCGGGGACCAACGTCGGATAGAATTTCGGCTGCTGCTTGCCAATCGCGCGCAGATACTCGGCGCCGAGCTGCCTCTCCAAAAAGTCGAGATAACCGGCCACAACAGCGGTAACGTCTTCGCGCGTGGCGATGCGACCCTTGAGCTCCGGCCTGAGAAGATCGCGATGATCCTTCAGCCCCTCCTTCACGAAGCTGGTATTCCACACCAGGATTCCGAAGGGTGCAAAAGCGATAATTGCGGCCTTGCTGGGCACCTGCCAGCCGCCGTCCTTTGGGAAAGCCTTGGCGCTTGGGGTATCGAGTGGCAAAAGATGCTCTTCATTGCGATTGTACCAGAGCGGGTCGCTCCAGATAAATACATCGGCTCCGTCTGCGCCCGCTTTGCCCTCAGCCTCCACGCGTGGTGGCAGGTCGCCAGCACCGCGAGTGTGATTGATGCGGATCTCGGGGTACTTCCTGTTGAATGCCTGGATGAGGCGCTCAGCCTGCTGCGGCACCGCGACCGAATAAAGGTTGATGTGTCCCTCGCTCTTGGCCTTTTGCATGACTTCGGCCCAGCGGCTCGGCTCGATCTCAGACATTGCCGCGCCCTGGCAGGTGAGCAGCCCAACCACCGATGCAATGGCGACCCGCCAGAGCGCGCCGATAGTGCGAAATGCTGACCGACCGCTCATGCTTTCCTCCTTGGACCGGATGGAACGACGTTGTCCGTCTTATAATGCCGCTTTCGGGTGAGCAGCTTCCGGGAGAACTCGGGCTCGCGTCTCGCGTCAAGCGGGCGAAGCTTGCAACGTATCGCCTGATGTTCTCACCACACGAACTCCGCCTACTCGCCCGCCCATCAGGTCCTGTACTCATGCAGACCGGTGCCGCTGCAAGCTCATCCAACATCAGGCGAGCCCGGATCGTCGTGCAAACCAGGACCTGGAGCCAGCAACTGACTCCCAATTGGCGAAGCATATATGATCCGCGAACCTCAAAGGCAGCGGCCGTCCCTGCCCCGCCTATAGGCCGAATCTATAGCGTCCAAACGACGTCGATCGCGCAGGCGTGCGCTCGCTGCTCGAATCATAGCGCTTACACGCAGGCCAAACATTGCGAGTTATCGAAGGCCTCGAATGGCCATCGCAATCGACCGAGCGGGGTTCGGCGACCTGAATCAAGTCGCTCGTCGCTACCAGCGGCAGTCTCGCCGTGCTTCCCGCGTCGGCGGTCGGCTCCGACGTTCGCGAAGGCCGTATCGTATTGATTGATGTCGGCGATCCGCGCCGCTTCACCGAAACATCGCGGTTATCTCCCGTGAGAGGCTTCCGATCGGTTCGCCGGGCCGGGAGCCTGTGGCGCAAATGATTGCGCCGGCCGATCACGGAGAGGAGCGTTCCATGGCCGATCAGGCCTGGGCTGCGGCTTAGCCGTTCGTGCACACTCGGCTGCTTCGCCCACCGGGTTGCGCTACCAGTCGAGAACCAGTCGTCCGGTCATCGACTTGGATACACAGGGCGCCATCAAGCGGTTGGACTGGCGTTCGCTCGGCGAGAGGAACGAGTCCCGATGATCCGGCACGCCTTCCAACACAGTAGACAGACATGAACCGCAAGTACCTTCGAAGCACGACGCGGGAATTGCGACCCCAGCCTCGGCGCATGCGTCAATGATCGACTGGCCGGGCAGTACCGTGACCTCGATATTTGAGCGTTGCAGCCGCACCGTGAATGCCTCGAACGACCCTTCGGCCGCCTGGCGCGCGCCGGGCTTCGGCGCAAACCATTCGGTGTGAAAGGACCGGTTGCTCTTTGCTGCCATCGATTCCAAGGCGAGGAGAAATTCTTGTGAACCGCACGCGTACACCGCAGCCGCTGGCTCAGTCTGCGCCAGCAGCGCAGCAAGATCGGGCCGTCCCGTCTCCGACGTAAAATGGACATGCGCGGCACTGAACGGCGCGACTCGATCAAGATATGCGAGCTTGTCGCGGCTGCGTCCGACGTAGTCCAAACGCCACGTCGCGCCTTGCGCTTGCGCGGCGTCAATCATCGGCAAGATCGGAGTGATGCCGATGCCGCTGGCAAAGAAGTGGTAGCTTTGCGCCGGTTTCATCACGAAGTTGTTCCGCGGCCACCGAATACGCACGCTGTCCCCCACCTTCATCCGATGGATAGCGGCAGAGCCACCGCGCCCGGCCAGTTCGTGCAAGACGGCTATGCGCCACGCTTCTCGATCGGCCGGCTCTCCGACCAAGGAGTAGGATCGGGCAATGTCGCCGGGAAGCACAACGTCGATGTGGGCGCCCGGCGTCCATTCAGGTAGTGAAGTGCCCGTCGGGGGGCGCAGCTGAATTTCAATGACGCGCTCGGCCAAAGGTCGAATTGCGCCGATGGTCATCGCCAGTTCCTTGTGGCCGGCCCGGATGCTCGTCCCGACCGCGCTCACCGAACGCGCAATAAACCTGACCGGAAGCTTGGAAGGTCCAAGATGCGTCCAGGAGCTGAATTCCGGCTCTCCTGTGAGCACGAAATCATCGGTCATCGACAACAACTCTTCTAACGCAATGCGCAGCTGCGCGCGCGCCAACGCCGCGCCCACGCATCGGTGGACGCCGTAGCCCATTGCGATATGCCGGTTGGGTTTGCGATCGAAGTCCACCGTGTCGGCATCTTTGAAAACAGCGGCGTCGCGGTTGGCCGCCGCAAGCATCAGGCCGACCTTGGATCCTTTGGGAATCACTCTGCCCGCGATCTCGACATCGCATGTTGTCTTGCGTCCGACGACTCTCACGGGAGTCCAGACGCGGAGAATCTCCTCAATCGCCTGCGGGATCAGCTTTGGTTCCTCCCTCAGACGCTTCTGATCTTGCGGCGTGACAGCAAGGTGGCGAATGGTACTGCCGAGCGCGTTGGTCGTCGTGCCGTGACCTGCCTGCAGGAAGAGTCGAATGACGCCGGCGACATCGTCATGCGCGAGCCTCCGGCCGTCGACGGTTTCATTCAAGAGCGCGCTGATGATATCGTTGGCGTCATAGGGCGTCTTGCGTCGGGCATCGAGTACCCGATCAATATACGAATAGATCTGATCGTTCGCTTCCTTGTGGGCGACCGTGTCTCCCGTGGTCCCTGCATCGATAATCCGGTTTACGATATTCTTGATGGTTTCGGCGTCTTCGACCGGTATGCCGAGAAAAATGCATTGCACCTGAATTGGCATGAAAAAGGTAAAGGATGCGACCGCGTCAGTCTCGCCTAGAGAGATGCAGCGGCCCAGCAAATCCCGGGCCGTTCGGCGAATTACCGGTTCAAGCAGGCGTATGCGATCGGGCGTGAAAAATCGATTCAGCAAATCCCGATAGTGAGTATGAAGCGGAGGATCCACTTCGACGGGAGCGCGTGGCTTTCGATCCGGTCCGGTTACGTCGGGAATTGTCGTCTTATTGGCACTCGTGAAGGTCGCGACATCGAGCGCGGCGTTGGTGACGTCTTCGTAGCGCGTTAGTGCGTAGAATCCGCCAAACTGGTCACTCCATGCGACCGGGCATTTCTCACGTAGATGCGCGTGAATCTCCGTGGGATTTCCGTGGTGAGCAGGGTCAAGGGGATCCCAATCAGAAATCGGCTTCGACATCAAACGTTTCTCCTTGCAAGTGCGAATTGCACATTCGAAACTTGTTGATGGATCCTCATCCTCGACCGACCGAATATCGTATTCGCACATTGGTGTCGTCCAGAATGGTTGACCGAGACAGCGTGACTATCTTGCAACTCACCGTCCTCACATTGTGAATGTGCGCGGGGCCTGCCGCCCGCCCATCATAGATGGCGAGAATTGATCGGCAATGATCGGGCTAATTCTCCAGTGGAATGTTGTTGACCTCGATCACCTTTCTCCAACGGGCAATCTCCGCCTTCATCATTTTTGCAAGCTCGTCGGGATCGCGCATTTCGATTCTAAATCCAAGGGTCTTGGCCTGTCTTTCGAGAGCAGGGTCCTTTGCTGCTTCCGCGAACGCATTATAGAGTTTCGTGACGATGTCGCCCGAAGTCTTGCTCGGCGCCAGAAACGCATACCAAAGCTTCGAGTTGACGTTCGGAAAACCTACCTCGCTCGTCGTTGGGATACCCGGCATGTCGGTGAGGCGTTGGTCGGCCGTCGTAACCATAAGCCTTATTTCTTTGAGATCAGCGAACGGCGCCGCGTCCGCCACTGACACAATGCAGAAGTCAACGTGCCCACCGATAACGTTCTGAAGCGTCTCGGGGTTGCCTCGGAAAGGAACGTGGGTCGCGACGCCGTTCAGCTCGTTCATCAGCAGGAGAGCGGTGAGGTGTCCGATTGTCCCGACGCCGGCGGACCCAAAGAGCAGGTTCCCTTTTCGAAGAGCAGCCGCAAACTCATCGATTGTCTTGAGGTTCGGCGCTGCACGAACGACCAGTACCAGCGGCACCGTTCCGATACCCGCCACCGCGCGCAAATCTTTCTCCAGATTGTAAGGAAGGTGCTTCTTGATGGCGACGGCTCCAACGCCCGCGGAAGGAAATCCCACGATGGTGTACCCGTCCGGCTCCGCCTTTGACGCGAACGCGGTCCCAATGGTCGTGCTCGCGCCCGGTCGATAGTCATAAACGAAAGGCTTTCCGAGGATCTGTGCCGCCCTTTCGGTGAAGGCTCGAGCGATGATGTCGCCGGGCCCGCCCGGCGGGTTCGGTATGATGACCTTGATGGGTTGGTTCGGGTAGCTTTGCGCATAACCCGCGATGGGATTCACAACAGAGGCCACCAAGAAGGCGAACGCGACTGTCAGTCCCAAGCTGCTCCGCATGGCCTTCCTCCCGGCCCCAGCGTCGTTGTTACGAAATGCTGCTCTCGCTAATTGCGTATTCCGAGGCCGCCTTTTCGGAGCGAGCATGAACGCTACGCTCGCTAATCTGAGAGGACTCGGCAGCGCAATGACGGTCGATATCGCGCTGCCGAGGCCGAGGTGTTCGGCTGGCCGCCGCCTCAGAACTGCGGCAGAACGATCCGCAGAAACTCGGTCGGCTGCACGGCCTTGACAGCCACAGGACCTTCATTCTTCAAAAACTCGAAAGCGCTTCGCTCGCCGTACTCCTTGGCGTCGACGACGACTGCGCCTTTGCTCAGGAAGAGCAGCTCAGTCGAGGGCTGCATGCCGGCGCCGAACGTTGCTTCCGCTTCGAGCCGAACAAAGCCGATTCGCGTATTTCGCTCGGTGAAGGTACCGAGCCACTTCGAATACACGCCCTCTGCGCCGTCGGGGACCCAGTCGTAAGCCGCAGGATCCATGATGATAAAGTTGTCGTAGCGCGGCTTGCTGTAGACGGACTTCTTGCCGGTTGCCTCCTCGTAACAAGCCTCGGAGCCATCCTTGTTGTGGCGTTGGCCTTTTTCGTCGATATAGGTGAAGACGCCGTCTTTGAATGTGCCCTTCTTCGCAAGTGCCGCATTGGCGGCCTCTCGCCTCGCCGGGCTGAGAAAGCCCAGCCCGCTGGCGCCGCCAAATTGACAGACCATCATCTCGAGGCCTTCGGGGCGCTCCTGCGGGCCGTAATAGACGCTCTCCGGAAAGTACCCGACAGAACCTTCCTCCATCACGACGCCTTTGGCGATCGGGTAGCGGCCCTTGAGCACATAACGGACCTGATCGAAGGTGTGACGGTGACGGGGCGTGGTCCACCCGCCGCCCCCGGTGCGGCCAACGTTCAAGAGGTAATTGTTCGGAGAGTCGTCCTGCCCCAGCAGAAGATACTTCTGCTCCAAGACGCCCTCGCGCATGCTGCCAACCCGGCCGCCTGGAGCAGTTGCGACCTCGCCGACTCTCATGGTGTCCTCCTGAATATAGTTTGTAGCGATCGAAGGGCTCACTTACTACCGAATGACCGGCGTCGCGATACACCTTCGAGGCAGGGGTATAAGACGAGATTATCGTCCCGTTTCCGGCGTCGCTGACAGACTTGCTACCACTCGCGCGCGGACGGTATCAGCGAGCAGCACGGCACCTTCTGGTGCAACCATGTTCGTGCTCCACCGGGTTGGGTCGGCAATGCTGGCTCGACGCCAAGGCCGCGCAACTGCATGAGTCTGCCAAGCAAGCACCCGGTCCTCGCGTTCCCGCCCCTCGCCGGAATGTCGTATCCGCGGCTGGAAGCTGGAGGCCTCGTCCACGTGGTCCAGGACGCGGCAGCCATTGCGGCTCTGCCTGCGAGCGAACGAGCGCATGTCCGCGTGCTCATGACGAGCGCTACACGGGGCTGCAGCGCTGCTATGGCCGATGCGCTTCCGAATTTGGGATTTGTGATCTCGCAGGGCGTCGGACAGGATCGCATCGATCTCGCGGCGTTGTCGGCACGAGGAATCGGCGTGCGCTGCGTTGGAGAAGCTCTGACGGATGACGTCGCCGATCTGGCGATGGCATTGGCTCAGATGCTGTGCCGCGATTTGGTACGCGCTGACGCGTTTGTTCGTAGTGGCAATTGGCAGCGCGGGCGCTTCGAAGTCGGTGACAGCCTTGTCGGAATGACGATGGGAATAGCTGGCTTGAGCGGCCGCATTGGCCAGGCGATCGCTCGCCGAGCGACTGTTTCACGCATGAAGATTGCTGGCCTTCGCCGGCCATCAAACCAGGACCTTGGTGTGCCGCTCTATGATGATTGGCGCGCGTTGGCCAAGGCGAGCGATGTGCTTGTTCTGGCCGTTCCTGGCACGCCCGAGCTAAGGCACATCATAGGAGCGGAAGAGCTCGCCGCCATGGGACCGAAGGGTCGCCTGGTGAACGTCGGCCGAGGCGAACTTGTTGACACTGCAGCGTTGATTCAGGCGCTGGAGGCCAGGACGATTGCGGGAGCGGCGCTTGATGTTCTGGAGGGCGAACCTCATGTGCCCCCAAGGCTCGCGGCCTTGCCAAATGTCATCCTTACTCCGCATATCGGCGCGCAGACTTGGGGACAGCGGGCCCGAGGGGCGAAGATCGCCGAAGACGAGGTGCTGACCTTCTTGGGTCGCGGCTAAGCCGCTTCCCGAAGCGCCCCTGCCGCGATGCTGGCTCGATCATGACGCCGCAAAAAGCCTGCCCGAACTTGATCCGGGGTGTGCAGCAGGTTCTCGGAAAGGATCGTGCTCTCTTCTCTCCGCTAGGCCGTCAGGGCTGGAAGTGCTCGAGCCTCCGCATCGAAGCCGAAGATTGATTTGACCTCAAGAAACTCTTCAAGCCCGAACATGCCCATTTCGCGGCCGTTGCCGGACTGCTTGTAGCCGCCCATTGGGGCAGCGACGTTTCCGGCCGCGCCGTTGAAGAAAATTCGCCCGGCGCGGAGCCGTCGGCTGACGGCCAGGCCCTTCTCACGTGACGCGCTGAAAACATAGCCACCGAGTCCGTAGGGTGTCTTGTTGGCGATCTCGAGGGCCTGCTCCTCGGTCACATATGGAATGACCGAGAGGACCGGGCCAAAAATCTCCTCACGTGCGATCGTCATCTCCGGATCGACATCGCGAAAGACCGTTGGCTTGACGAAATAGCCTCGTTCGATGCCATCGGGCCGCCCCGTTCCACCGCAGACCAGGCGAGCACCTTCTTGGATGCCGAGCTGTATGAAGCGCTGAACCCGCTCGAACTGGCCCTTGTTGACGAGAGGTCCCATCGTTGTGCGCGGATCCCTTGGATCTCCGATGCGAATGGATGCGGCTGCTTCAGTCAAGTAGCCCACGAGCTCGTCGACCTGGCTTTCGTGCACGAGCATGCGGCTTGGAGCGTGGCAAGATTGTCCGGTATTGAAGAAGGCACGCGTCACGTTCCAGCGTGCGGCCTCCTTCAAATCCGCGTCGGGCAAGACGACGTTCGCCGACTTTCCACCGAGTTCCTGAGCAACGCGCTTGACGGTCGGCGCGGCCGCCTGCGCGACGAGGATGCCTGCCCGCGTCGATCCGGTAAACGAGACCATGTCGACGTCAGGGTGACGGCAGAGAGCCTCGCCAACGCCAGGGCCATCTCCGTTCACCAGATTGAAGACGCCATTCGGAATGCCGGCCTCGTGAAGTATTTCGGCGATCAAGACTCCACTGAGCGGGGAATACTCGCTCGGCTTCAGAACCACCGTGCAACCTGCAGCTACGGCCGAGGCAATCTTGGTGACAGGCGTCTGAACCGGCCAGTTCCAGGGCGATATCAAACCGCAGACGCCGATCGGCTCGCGCCGAATGACGGTGTCTGCGATATTTCTCTCGAACCGATACTCCTGCAAGAGCCTTATCGCTTGCCTGAGGTGGTCCATGGGGCCGAGCGTCTGAACGCTCGCGCTCTTCGGGGCTCCAATTTCACGCGCGATGAGGTCCTCAAGTTCCTCCCGGCGCGCGGCATAGACCTCCAGAACGCGCTCGAAAAGCGCAATCCGCTCGGTCGGACTCGAATTTCCGAAATCCGCGAAGGCGCGACGCGCTGCGGCGACCGCGCGGTCAACGTCAGCGACGCTCCCGAGGCTGACGCTGGCGAATGGTTCTTCGGTCGTGGGATCGACCACCGGTAGGGCGCGTGGGACTGCGGGATCAACCCATTGGCCGTCGATGTAAAACTTGGTGGAACGTTGCATGCTTGCCTGGCCGGTCGGTTGGGCGCGAGCTAACCGTTGTGAGTAAGGCCGCCGTCAGCCGCGATCGTCTGGCCGGTGACGAAGCCTGCTGCCTCGGTCGCGAAGAACATGACGATGCCCGTGAGATCCTCGGGCATTTGGCCGCGCGCCAAACACTGCTCTCCCAGAACCTTGGTCCGGAACGCTGCGGTCGGATTGTGTGTGCGGTCCACCTCGGTCGCCGTCGCGCCCGGCCGCACGCAGTTGACCGTGATGCCGAACGGGCCGAGCTCCCGGGCCAGCGAGTTGGTCATGCCGATGATCGCCGATTTCGATGTCACGTAGTGGAGGTAGTTGGCAACACCGCGTGGGACCGCGTCCGATGAGATGTTTATGATCCGGCCCCAATTCGCTTTTCGCATGGCTGGCGCGACCGCACAGACACACAGGTACGAGCCGGTCACATTGACGCGGAGGACCTGCTCCCACTCCTCGAGCGGGATCTGGTCGAACGGGACCTTATTCAGCGTCGCAAAGATGGCAGCGTTGTTGACGAGCACGTCGATGCCTCCGAAATGACGCGTGACTGCGTGCGCCATACTGTCGACCGAAGTTTTCTGCGACACGTCGACTTCTACCGCGACGGCCTTGCCGTCTGCGGCTTCAATCTCGGCGACGACGGCCTCGGCTTTCGGAAGATTGATATCAGCCACGACGACTTTTGCGCCCGCCGCAGCGAATTGACGGGCCAATTCCCGTCCGATGCCCTGCCCGGCGCCAGTAATGATGACGACCCGGTTCTCGACGCTGAAGTCCCGCGCGTGCGCCGGGACTCCGGAATCAGCCGGCGCGTGGATCACCGTTTGAATGTTCATGACTCTCCTACCCTTTGGTTCGTTGCAGCGCTCGACCCGCCTCCAGCCGCAAGCAGCTTGGGCGTCGCGGCCGGTGCGCGGAGGTGATGCAAGTCTCGGGACGTCGGGAACGGCCGAGCGATCTCCTGACCGAGACAACGTTTGGGCAAATCAGGCCGACACATTCGCAGTTTCCTCCAGCGACATCTGCTGGCGCTTGAGCGTGGCTGCGCCGATGAGGAACGATATGTCGGTGCCGGCGGAGATGTAGCGGGCGCCGAGTTGAACATATCGCCGGACAATGTCAGGTCGCGACGACAGACCTCCAATTCCGAGCGTCTTGCCATGCGCGTGACACGCGTCCCATGTCTTGCGATACGCGGCGCGTATCAGCTCATGATCGAGCTCGCCCGGAACTCCCAGCGCGCTGCACAGATCGTTTGTGCCAATGAAGAGAATGTCGATGCCCTCCACGGCAGCAATCGCCTCGACCGCCTTGAGCCCTTCATGCGACTCGATCATCGCAATGACCATCGTCGCGTCATTGAGCTGCCGGGTCGCTATGGCAGCAGGTAACGTGCGGAATTGAAGCTGCGGCAACATCCCGGCGAGCGAGCGATCTCCAACCGGTGGATACTTGATCGCCCTCACTATCGCTTTCGCTTCTTCAGCTGTGTGAAGGTGCGGCGCAATGATGCCCAGCGCTCCCGCATCCAGCACGCGTCCGATGAACTGCGGCTCCCGGCTGGGCACCCGAACGAACGGAGCTATTCCGATCGGAAGGCAGGCCGTGCAGATCTGGCCAGCCGTGTCGAGCGAGAAGCTACTGTGCTCCAGGTCGATGTAGATCGAGTCGAATCCGGCCGTGCGCGCGATGCTCGCGATTTCGATGCTTCGAACCAATCGTACACTCATCGAGTAAACTGGTTCGTTTCTCGCCAGTTTTTCTTTGGCGCTGTTTCGCAGACGGTTCTCTGGTGATTCCATCTATGCCGCCCAAAGATCGAGACCATCACTCGGAGGTCAGCAAACGCGCCGATGTTGCTCGATTAGCAAAGGCTTGCTGTCCAATACATCTTGCTCCCAGGTCACTCTAGCAGGCACCTCGGACCAGAGAACGCTGCATATAACGCGATCTTATATCGCCCGAGCATCTCATCTCGTTTCAACAATGGCTGCCAGCCTCGGCGCCGCCGCGATTCCGGACCGGCTTGCCTGCGGCGGGCGATTACTTCATCGAATACGGCAGCCAAAGAACGATGCTCGGGAAGACAACAAGAATGGCAACGGCAATCAGATGCGCAACGACATGCGGAATTGACCCTTCAAAGACGACGTTTACGGGGATGCGTGTATACTTCGATATAACGAAGACGTTCATGCCCAGCGGCGGCGTCACCATGCCGACTTCGCCCATGACAATAGTGATGACGGCGAACCAGACCGGATCATAGCCGAGCTGCACCATGAGCGGATGCACGACCGGCACCGTCAGTATCAGCATCGCGACGAGATCCATAAAGCAGCCGAGCACCAGATAAAGAAATATGATCATGATCAGGATGGACCATCGCGGCAATCCTGAGCTGATGAGGAAGCTTGCCAAATTCTGAGTTAACTGCGTCAGTGTCAGAAAATATCCGAAGATGAGCGCACAGACGATTATGAACGCGATCATGCAACTTGCTTGCGCCGTGATGACCAGCGCGTGAGCGAGCTTTGAAAGCGGCACTCTCCGCGCGAGGCACAGGAAAAGTGCCCCGACAGCACCGAAAGCGGACGCCTCGGTGGGCGTGGCAACGCCTGCATAGATCGCTCCTGTCACGAGCAAGAACAGGAGAATGAATGTCCAGGCGTGCCGCATTACGACGACTTTTTCACGCCACGTATAGCTCTTGCCGGGCGGAGCGTGTGCCGGGTTGAGCCAGACGAGAACGGCGACCGTCGCCATGATGGTGAGAGTGATCACGAGTCCTGGCACGACACCGGCAATCAGCAGTACGCCGACGTTCATGTGGGAAAGCAAGCCGTAGATCACCATGGCAACACTCGGCGGAATCAACATCGCGAGTGTCCCGGAAATGGCGGCGACGCCAGTCGCGAGCTTCGGACTGTAGCCCTGCTGCAACATGCCAGGGATACTCGTCGCCGACAAGGTCGCCGCGGCAGCGGTGCTCGATCCCGAGATGGCGCCGAATGCTGCGCCCGTCAGCGCTGTTGCATGCGCCAAACCACCAGGAATGCGCCCCATCCAGGTCTTGGCGACGTTGAACATGTCGTCGCTGACCCCGCTGCAGATGATGAAGTTGGCCATGAGGATAAACATCGGCACCGCCAAGAACTCGTAGCTCTGAACAGATGCCAGAGGCGTCGTCCCGAGAATGCCGACAGCAAGCTCGCTTCCCCCAACGAGATAGAGGCCAACCGCACCTGACAGCCCGAGCGCGAGTGCCACGGGCAGGCCGATGACGAGCAGGAAAAAGAGCAGACCAAGGCAGACGATGGCCGACATCAGACTGCCTCTTCTTCAAAATCATCTTCAGGGTGAGAGATGGCAATCGCAAACGACTGGATGCCCGTGACACCCGCGGCGAGGTTGATCAGTCCGAGATGTGTTGTCCGCGCGAGCAAAAGAGCGAGGCTCACCGCGACGATGGCTTTACTGACCCACACCGGAAAGGCAAACAGCCCGACCGTGAGCTCCCCTGCTCTCCAGGACTCGAGTGATAGATCGGTCACGACATACGTCATGATGCCGATCATCCCGGCAGAGAGAAGCAGGGAAGTGCCGATAAGACCATTGTAAAGGCGTGCCGGCAATGTCTTGGCAAAAAGATCGACGCAAATGTGCCCACCATGCCGGAGCGTGTAAGAGAGCACGGCCAAGAAGGCCGCGGATATCAGGTACAGATTGACGACATCAGCGGTGAAGGTCAGCGGGCGATTGATTGTGTATCGCAGGGTCCCGTCAAGAAAAACGAGCACCATAATTGCAAACAGCGTTGCGCAGGCTGCCACCATCGACAGCTGTTCAACAGCAATCAAGACCTGATCGATAGTCTTGCTGATTTTCAGAGCTGCGGCCGTGATCGCTCCGTGCGACATGCCCGGACTTCTCCGTCTGCATGGGATTGTAACTTGGTCGGGGTGCGGCTGCCGGTCTATCGGCAGCTGCTGTGTGACACGTTCACTTCCCGACAGCGGAAGCGAACGCCTCCAGCACTTTTGTGCCCGGCTTACCCCGTGCATCGAGCCCGGCTGCCCAATCCTTGGCAACCCCGCTGGTCAACTCCTTCAGCTTTGCAACATCTGCCGCGCTCCAAGCGTGGATTTTCATTCCAGCGGCCTTCATGTCGGAAATGTTCTTGGCTTCCGTCTCGTCCACAAACTTGCACCAGTGCTCCGAGGTACGCTTGCCCGCAGCAATCAGTGCATCACGCTGGCCAGCGGTCAACGACTGTAGCCGCCGCTCTGACATGATCAGCACATCTCCCGGTGTGCCGAAGCTGAACCCCGTCACGCCGAAATTGACGATCGAGGGTAGGCTGTATTCCTTGACCGAGAGAAAGGAGAATAGAACAGTGTCGATTGTTCCTCTTTGGAGAGCCTGGAAGACCTCGGTGGACGGCATCTTAACGGGAGCGCCGCCGAGCTTCCCAACGGTTAATTCCATCAGACCGCCGGCATTGCGCATCTTCATACCCTTTAGGTCCTCAACCTTGGAAATCGCCGTGCGCGAGGCGGCAGGGCCGTAAGGTGGATAGGGCATGATCGCGATGATGCGGATCCCGTTTGGCTTTAGCTCGGTTTCGTAAATCGCTCCTCCCGGGGAGGTGAGTTCGGACATGGCCTTCACAACGCCACAGGTATTGTTGGCAAGCCCCGGCGCCTCCAGGATTCCCAACAGGGGTACCTTGTCGCTGCTCAGTAAGCTGCTGGAAACTTGGCCAATGTCGACCGCGCCCGACTTCACCAGATCGAACATCTGGGTCGCCTTGCCGGCCTGCTCGCCAGGGTAAAGCTGCACCGTCAGCTTATTCGATTCATTTTCTTGTGCGGCAGCAACGAAGACTTTGGCCCCCTGCAGCACGCCGTCAGCGGTCGGCGGGAGATGTGTTGCGTAACGGATCACGGTGCTCTGCTGCGCGTAGGCCGAAGATGCGCCAGCGATAACGGACAAGAGCACCAGCGTCCAACATAAGCCTCGTTTCATCGCGTCTTCCTCCCGAAGGTGTTCTTGTGCGTCGATGCCAGCAAAGCTGAGCAAACCAACGCGTCGGCCCTTACGTGCCGAGTGACGGCATCAAGAACAAAGAAGCGAGGAACAGTCCAGAAGGCCATATAAGTTCGTGTAATACCCTAAGGTGAAGGCCCACCGAAGCGCCTCGGAAGAGTCAGAGTCTGGCGGACCCAGAGGGTAACCGGCGTCGGAGATCGCGGGAGCTTTAGCTCTTTCGACTTTGTGCGTGTTCCGAACGACGCCGGTGTCGGCGTCCTTGATGATGGCCCTCAGTTCGAAAATGGACTCGCGGAGTGGTCGGTGAGATCGCCCATCCGGGTGGCGACGCCTGCGGGAGCTTTCGATCGATTTGATCGCTTCGATTTCGGCACGGAGCACAGGACGCTATATGTAAGGTGTATGCGACTTGATCGAAGCTCTCGACGGCCTCCTCTTGGGTATCGCTCGACAGGCGAACGTGCGGCCATCGGGCCTGCTGGCTATAAGTGCGATTTATATCGGGCACGATCGAAAATCAGAATGATCGTATCACAGCACGTCTGTTTCTAATAAGCGTCCTACCCGATCGTCCAGCCCGCGCTGCGAAGCTCAGATGATACTTCGCGTTGCGCACGAGCGAACCGCTCCCCTGAAGGGGCAATAGGTCCGGCAAGAGACCAATCCGCTTTTCGATACGATCCTTGTGGGGAGGATGGACATGGTTGTAAACGCCGGCGCACGAATGGATCGCCTTCCAGTTGGCCGTTTCCATCGTCGTGTCCTGTGGCTCGTCGGCTTGGGAATGTTCTTCGACTCGTTCGACAATACATTGTCGGGCGGAGTGCTGGCGGCGATGCTGCAGTCCCAATGGTCGACGCTTGAGCTCAACGCCTACTTCATGTCCGCAACGTTTTTCGCACTCACAATCGGTACGATATTTGCCGGCTGGTTGGGCGATCGGTTCGGTCGGCTCTTCACATACCAGTTCAATCTGTTGATCTTCGGCGGGATGGCCCTCGTTTCGGCATTTGCTCCCTCCATGGAGTGGCTTATTCCGATGCGATTCGTCATGGGCATTGGGACGGGCGCGGAGTACGTCATCGGCTGGGGTCTCATCACGGAGTACGTGCCTCCGAGTAAGCGCGGGCGGTATCTCGGATTGCTCGGGCTGATCGCCGGCGTTGGCGTTTTCGTTACTGCGGTCGCTGGCATGTTCGTGATCCCGACGCTCGGTTGGCGAGCGATGTTTGTGATTGGCGGGCTAGGTACCATCTGGGTTTGGTGGCTGCGCCGCCATATGCCGGAATCCCCGCGTTGGTTGGAGCGCGTGGGTCGCGGCGCGGAGGCCGAGGAGATCCTGCGCCGCATCGAAGCGGAAGCCGCTCAGGCGGGACCGCTGCCGCCACCAGCAGTGCTGCCCCAAACGAAACCGCGCCAGGTTTGCGTGCTTGTCCTGTTTTCCCGTCCTGTGCTCCGACGCACCCTGCTGGCGATGATCCTCATGGTGACTGGCTTGTTCGGGTCCTACAGCCTTACAGGCTGGATGCCGACGTTCTTCGCCAAACAGGGTCTCAGCGTCACGAAGTCGCTTGGCTTCAACGCCGCGATGATGGGCGGCTGGCTTGCCGTGCCGCTGGTCTGCGCGGCGATCGCGGATCGAATCGGCCGCCGCTGGGGGATCGTGTTGTTCGGCGTGATATGCGCCTGCTTCGGGGCGATCTATCCCTTCCTGGCGTCGGACATCTTGATCATGGTCGGCGGCTTCCTGCTGGTTTCGGCCGTCGCCGTGTTCTTGACATTGGCCTCTGGCTGCGGCCCCGAGATGTTTCCGGCCGAGTATCGCTTTCGCGGCGCCGGCCTCGCGCAAATGGTCGGCCGCGGAAACTTGATCATCTCGCCTGTGAGCGTGCTGACGCTGTTCAATGCCTACGGGATCAATGGAGTGTCGGCGCGATCTCCGGGATGTACTTGACCATGGCGCTGATCATGGCAGTGGCTGGCATTGAGACCAACCAACAGTCGCTCGAGGCGTTGGAGCCCGACGTGAGCTCGAGCCCACCGCTTGATGCGATGCCGAGCCCCGCGCGGCCGGCCTCGTCGCGGCTCGCTGCACTCGCTCGAAGATGCTCCGGCAGCCAAAACGATGCGGCTGCCGGAGCGACGGGCTGACAAACAAGGAACATACCTGATGCGCGGCATTGTCTTTCGCGGTGACTGTGCGCTCGAGCTCGCTACGTTTCCCGATCCTACGCCTGGCCCAGGCGAAGTGGTGCTAGAGATCAAGGCTTCCGGCATGTGCGGCAGTGACCTGCACCTCTATCGCCGGCCGCGTAACGCCATAGCCGCGTCCGTAATTGCCGGACATGAGCCTTGCGGGGTGGTCGTTGCGGTCGGAGCCGGCGTCGTCGGCCCACATGCGCGTGTCGGCGCGCGTGTGATGGTTCATCACTATCACGGCTGCACCGATTGCGAGCACTGCCGTGCCGGATGGCCGCAGATGTGCCGAACCGTGCCCGTCACGGTGTACGGCACTGATGCTCATGGTGCCCATGCGCCTTACATGAAGGTCCCCGCCGACACGCTGGTGCCACTCGATGAGCGGCTGAGCTTTGCTGCTGGCGCGGCAATCTCATGCGGGACTGGAACGGCATGGGGAGCATTCGAGCGCATGGGTCTCAGCGGTCGCGACACTGTGGCGATCTTCGGCCAGGGTCCGGTTGGCGTCTCGGCAACATTGCTCGCGAAGGCACAGGGGGCGCGCGTGATCGCGCTTGATATCGAAGAGAATCGACTCGCAGCAGCGAGATCATCCGGCGCCGATTTCGTGATCAATTCGCGCGACGGCCGAGCTCCTGAAAGGATTCGCGAGCTTACCGACGGTAAGGGTGCCACCATGGTGCTTGAAACCGCAGGAGCCGCCGCAGCCGGCCGTGACGCGATGAACTCGGTCCGCCCCTGGGGCACGGTTTGCCTGGTCGGCCTCGGTGCCGAGATCAGCTTCGCTCTCGCTACTCACCTGCGCACACAGATGCGGATCCTGACGTCATGGACGATGTCGATCCAGGGCCAGCGCGCATGTGCAGAGTTCGTGATCGAGCGCGGCATCGACGTCGACTCGATCTTCACGGATCGATGGAAGCTCGAGCAAGCCGAAGAGGCCTATCAGCTGTTCAACCAGCAGAGTGCCGGCAAGGGCGTGTTCCTGATGTAGCGGATAGAGGTTGCCGCCCCCATGACCGATGTGGCCACGATGCGTAAGCCGGTCTCGCTTGTGCGGCTCTGCGATGCCGCCGAAGACTTTCTGTCGCGGAGGCACTACGGGCTCTTCATAAACGGGCAAGAAGTCCCTGCGGCGTCGAATAGAGCCTTTGAAACCAAAGAGCCGTCGACTGGCACAGTGCTCGCCCACCTGGCGGAGGGCGACGAGCGCGATATCGACCGAGCGGTGCGCGCCGCTCGTCTCGCATTCGAGGGGCCCTGGAGCCGCTGGACGCCGTACGAGCGGCAGTCTTTGCTATATCGCGCCCACGAGATCGTGGGCCGGAATTTCGAGGAGCTCGCGCAGATCGAGACCATGGACATGGGGGCGCCGATCGCGCGAATGCGCGATGGCAAGGCCGCAGTCCTGAAGATGATCCTGTTTTTCGCCGCGCAGAGCACGAGCATCAGCGGCGAGACGTTGCCGAACGGATTGCCTGGCGACGTCACGACATTGTCTTTCAAAACACCTGTAGGTGTCATTGGCGGCATCATTCCATGGAACGGACCGCTGATTAGTCAGTGGTGGCTGTTGGGCGCTGTGCTGGCGAGTGGATGCACGGTCGTGCTCAAGCCGGCGGAGGATGCTTCACTGAGCGTATTACGGGTTGCTGAGCTGCTGCATGAAATCGGTCTGCCGGCAGGCGTCGTGAATGTCGTGACCGGTTTTGGCGGAGTCGCGGGTGCAGCACTCGCGCGCCACCCGAATGTCGATCGGATTGCCTTTACGGGATCGACGACCACTGGCCGCAAGATCATTGAAGCCTCCGCGGTCAATATCAAAAAGCTTCAGCTGGAGCTTGGCGGAAAATCGCCGGACATCATCTTCGCAGATGCCGATCTCGATAAAGCCGTGCCAGGGGCCGCGATGGGCGTCTTCGCAAACTCTGGTCAGGTCTGCTTCGCCGGCACGCGGGTCTTCGTGCAGCGCCCGATCCTCGAGGAATTCTGTGCGCGTGTCACCGCGTTCGCGGGGTCGATCCGCGTTGGCCACAGCTTGGACGTTGAAACCCAGATGGGACCGCTGATCTCCGGCCGCCAGCTCGATCGCGTCATGTCCTACATACAACTCGGCGCGCGAGAGGGTGCTCGTCTCGTTTGCGGTGGCGAACGTCTCGGCGGCGCACTTGCCGACGGATATTTCGTAACGCCGACGGTCTTTTCCGGAGTCGAAAACGGAATGCGGATCGCCCAAGAGGAGATTTTCGGTCCCGTCCTTTCGGTGATTCCCTTCGACACTGAAGAGGAGGCGATCGTGCTCGGCAATCAAACCGAGTATGGCCTGGGCGGCGCGGTCTGGACCAGGGACATTTCGACGGCATTGAGGGTCGTCAAGGGCATTCATGCCGGCGTGATGTGGGTCAATTGCTACGGCTTGATAGACCCTTTGGTGGGCTTTGGCGGCACAAAATTCAGCGGATACGGCGCAAAGGGCGGCCGCGCCCACCTCGACACCTACCTTTATAACAAGAGCGTCTACATCAATGCGTGACACGTTCGTGTCATCCAACCTACTTCCATTGCGAATGGACCGCGGCTAAACGAACAGGAGACTATCCGATGCTCGATGTCACGACCAAGATTTCGCTGAAGGATCGCGGGCTGCTCCGCAACGCCAATTACATCGACGGAGCGTGGGTCGACGCGGACGACGGTCGCGTGATCGAGGTGCGCAATCCCTCGACCGGCGATCTGGTGGGTACCGTTCCCGCCATGGGCGCCGCCGAAACGCGACGTGCAGTCGAGGCGGCGCATGCCGCTTTTCCGCAGTGGCGGGGAATGGTCGCCAAAGAGCGAGGGGCAATTATCCGCAAGATCGCCGACCTCATGCTTGCGAACGCTGATGACTTGGCAGCGATCATGACCGCAGAGCAAGGCAAGCCTTTCGCGGAGGCAAAGGGCGAGATCAGCTACGCTGCCGGCTTCCTGGATTGGTTCGCCGAGGAGGCAAGGCGCGTCTACGGAGAGACGATTCCGGCTCACGTTCAAGGGCGCCGGGTGTTGGTGGCCAAGGAGCCGATCGGTGTATTCGCCGCAATTACGCCGTGGAATTTCCCGTCTGCGATGATCACGCGCAAGGCCGGCCCCGGCTGGGCAGCGGGCTGCACCGGCGTCATCAGGCCTGCGAGTCAGACGCCGTTTTCTGCCCTCGCACTCGCAGTGCTTGCCGAGCGCGCCGGCATGCCGCGAGGCGTTTGCAACGTCATCACCGGGCCATCGAGCTCGACTGGCAAAGAGCTCACGGGGAATCCGCTGGTCCGCAAACTATCCTTCACAGGCTCTACCGAGGTCGGTCGTGTGCTGCTCGAGCAGTGCGCAAAGACGATCAAGAAGACCTCGATGGAGCTTGGTGGCAATGCTCCATTCATCGTTTTCGATGACGCCGACCTGGACGAAGCGGTGAAGGGAGCCATGGCTTCCAAGTATCGCAACACGGGCCAGACTTGTGTGTGCGCCAACCGCATCCTCGTTCAGGATGGAGTTTTCGAGGCTTTCGCTGCGAAGCTGAAGCTCGCTGTTGAAAGCTTGAAAGTAGGTGACGGGATGGAGCCAGGGGTGACCCAGGGACCACTCATCAACCAGGATGCGGTCCTGAAGGTGGAAGAGCACATCGCCGACGCCCTTGCCATGGGCGCGACTGTGGTTACGGGCGGCAAGCGCGACAAACGCGGAGGCAACTTCTTCCAACCGACCGTTCTGGCAAATGTACCGGCTAATGCGCTGATCTTCCGCGAGGAGACCTTCGGCCCCGTCGCGCCTCTCTTCCGCTTCAAAACCGAACAAGAGGCTATTCGGATGGCCAACGATACTCCCTTCGGCCTGGCGAGCTATTTCTATGCCCGCGACGTCGGTCGGATCTTCAGAGTCGCGGAAGCGCTCGAGTACGGCATTGTCGGCATCAATGAGGGGCTGATTTCCACGCCCGAAGTTCCGTTCGGCGGGGTAAAGGAGAGCGGCCTCGGGCGAGAGGGGGGCCGCCACGGCATCGATGAGTATCTGGAGATCAAGTATCTGGCCTTGGGCGGGATATAGGTGCTGCCCTCACGCCACCGCCCACAGAGCTGATTCTCCCAGAGGCGAAGGCTCGAGACAAAGCAGGCCTACGGCTCCCCGATTGCGAGTTGCGGGTGCTACGGCTCAGCCGACTTTTCGGCAAAGCCATTCATCGTTGTTGCCGAGGTCTGCAAATGGACCAGGCAGGCGAGAGCCGTTCCGCGCAAAGTGGCGGGAACGAGGGGCGTATAGCATCGTCTTATATCGTTGCAGGCGACCGCCCTATCGGACGAACGGCTCCGCTCAGTAAGATTCGCAAAACGAGACCTCGGGAGGAGCGAATGGTAGCGCTGACCATCAATGGACAATCGCATAACATCGACGTCGACCCGACCACACCCCTGTTGTGGGTGATCCGCGAGCAGGTCGGGCTCACCGGAACGAAATACGGCTGCGGCATCGCACAGTGCGGCGCCTGCACGGTTCATGTCGACGGCGTCGCGACGCGCTCCTGCTCGCTGCAGGTCAGCGATGCGGCCGGCAAGAAGATCACCACCATCGAGGGCCTGGCGCAGAACGGCAAGCTCTCCAAGGTGCAGCAGGCCTGGGTCGACAACGACGTGCCGCAATGCGGCTACTGCCAGACCGGCATGATCATGGCGGTGTCGGCGCTGCTCGCCGAGAAGCCGAAACCGACCGACAAGGACATCGACGAGGCGATCACCAACATCTGTCGATGCGGAACCTTCCAGCAAGTGCGCGCGGCGATTCATGCCGCGGCAAGCGCGTAAGGGAGGGAACCCATGAATTTCGTACCGAAGATCGATCGCCGCTCCTTCCTGGTGACGTCGGCCGCCGCGGGCGGCGGGCTTGCGCTTGGCCTGCAGCTTCCGTTCGGCGCCGACATCGTGCGCGCCGCCGACGGCTCGCCTGAGATCAATGCCTGGGTGGTGATCCGCCCGGACGAGACGGTCGTCATTCGGATCGCGCGCTCCGAAATGGGCCAGGGCACCCTCACCGGCCTCGCCCAGCTCGTCGCCGAAGAGCTCGAATGCGACTGGAGTAAGGTCACGACCGAATACCCCACACCGGCCGAGAGCGTCGCGCGCAAACGCGTCTGGGGAGACTTTGCCACTGGCGGCTCGCGCGGCATCCGTACTTCGGAAGACTATGTACGCAAGGGCGGCGCGGCGGCGCGCATGATGCTGCTGCAGGCCGCGGCGGATGAGTGGAAGGTGCCGGTCGCGGAAGTGAGCGTCGCCAAGGGCGTGATCACCCACAAGGCCTCGAACCGCACAACCACTTACGGCAAGGTCGCCGAGGCGGCCGCCAGGCTCGAGCCGCCGAAGGACGTGCCGCTGAAGGATCCGAAGACCTGGACCATCATCGGACAGCCGCTGAAGCGGCTCGACACGGTCGACAAGACCACGGGCAAGATGGTCTACGGCATGGACATCAAGCTGCCCGGCATGCTGTGCGCCGCGATCAAGGATTGCCCGGTGTTCGGCAACAAGCTCGCGAGCTTCGATGAGTCCAAGATCAAGGACATGAAGGGCGTGCGCCACGTCCTGAAGGTTGGCGAGACCGCGGTCGCGGTGGTCGCCGACACCTGGTGGCAGGCCAAGGTCGCGCTTGAGGCGCTGCCGGTGACCTGGACCGAGGGACCGAACAACAAGGTCTCGAGCGAGACGATCGCCAACTGGCTGAAGGAAGGCCTCGACGCCAATGAGGCGTTCATCGGCAACGAAGCCGGCAACGCCAAGGAGGCGATCGCGAAGGCGACCAAGAAGGTCCAGGCGGTCTACTCCTACCCGTACCAGAACCACGCGCCGATGGAGCCGATGAACGCGACGGCGCTCTGGACGGCGGACAAGTGCGAGGTTTGGGCTGCTCCGCAGGGCGGTGAGACGGCCCTTGCCGCTACGATCGAGGCCTCAGGCCTGCCAGCCGGCAAGTGCAATGTCTACAAGCACATCCTCGGCGGCGGCTTCGGCCGGCGCTTTGCAACCGACTATGTGACCCAAGCCGTCCTTATCGCGAAGCAGATCCCGGGCACGCCGGTGAAGCTGATCTGGTCGCGCGAGGAAGATATGCTCCATGGCTGGTACCACCCGATCATGCAGGCCAAGCTCACCGGCGCGCTCGATGACAACGGAAATCTCACCGGCTTGCACTTCCGTCTCTCGGGCCAGTCGATCCTCGCCTACATCTTCCCGCAGAATCTGCAGAATGGGAAAGACCCCGCCACGTTCCAGGGTATCGCGCCTTCGGGCGAGCACGCGTTCGGCTACGACATCCCGAACCTGCTGATCGACCATGCGATGCGCAATCCGCACGTCCGGCCGGGCTTCTGGCGCGGCGTCAACATCAACCAGAACGCTATCTTCATCGAGTCGTTCATGGATGAGCTGGCGCATGCGGCAGGCAAGGATCCGCTCGAGTTTCGCCGCAGCCTGATGGGCAAGTACCCGAAAAATCTCGCGGTGCTCAACGCGGTCGCCGAGAAGATAGGTTGGGGCAAGCCGGCGCCCGCCGGCATCTATCGCGGCCTCGCGCAGATGAAGGCGTTCGGCAGCTATGTGGCGGCCGCCGCCGAGATCTCGGTCACCGGCGGCAACAAGATCAAGGTCCACCGCATCGTGGCGGCGACCGATCCGGGCTACGCCGTGAACCCGGCGCAGATCGAGCGGCAGATCGCGGGTTCGTTCGTCTACGGACTATCCGCGCTGTTCTATCAGGAGATCACCATCAAGGACGGGCACGTCGTCGAGGAGAACTTCGACAGCTACAACTCGATGCGCATTTCCGAAATGCCGAAGGTGGAGTCGATCATCATGCCCTCAAGCGGCTTCTGGGGCGGCGTCGGCGAGCCGACCATCTGCGTGGCGGCACCCGCGGTGTTAAACGCCTACTTCGCGGCGACCGGCAAACGCATCCGCTCGTTCCCGCTGAAGAATCACGACATCTCCTTCGTGTAACTGCGCAACATTGGTTGAGCTACTGATAGCGGCATCGGAGCCGTGTGCGAGCTCGTCTTCGCACACGCCGAAGCCGCGATCGTTCCACCTTACCGTTGCAGGAAAGGGTTCGACGAGACGGCAGCAGTCGTCGAGATCATGACGGTCTTCGTTTCCAGGTACTCTTGGATCGCGTCGATACCATATTCGCGGCCAATACCGGACTGCTTCATTCCGCCAATCGGCGCCGTGACGCTGTAGGCGCGATACGTGTTGACCCAGACCAGTCCGGCACGAAGCGCCTTGGTCATGCGGACGGCGCGTCCGATGTCGCGCGTCCAGACCCCGGCCGCGAGGCCATAGATCACGTCATTGGCAATCGCCACGGCATCGTCTTCGGTATCGAAGCCGATCACAGACAGGATCGGGCCGAACACCTCTTCCTGCGCGAGGCGCATGCGGTTCGAGACGTCGGTAAAAATTGTCGGTTGGACGAACTGACCGCCTTCCAGTCCGGGACCAACGGCCGGCTTGCCGCCCAGAATGCAGCGCGCTCCCTCATGCCTCGCCAGCTCGATATAGTGCAACACTTTCTCGTATTGCGGCGGGGTCGCGATCGGGCCGACATGGGTGTCCGGCTGCATGGGATCGCCGAGCTTGATGTCGCGGGCGGCCGCGAGCAGCCGTTGCGTGAATTGCTCGCGTATCGAGTTTTGTACCAGCAATCGGGATCCGGCAGTACACATCTGCCCGGCTGCGGCGAAGATGCCGGTCACGGCGCCGTTGCAGGCCGCGTCGAGATCGGCATCCTCGAAGACGATATTCGGAGACTTGCCGCCCAATTCCATCTGCACGCGCTTCATCGTCCGCGCCGCCGCCTGGTACACCTTAGAGCCCGTCTTGTCAGACCCGGTGAAGGCGATCATTGCGACATCGGGGTGCTCCACCAGAACCGGACCGAGCTCCTGCCCGGTTCCTGTCACGACGTTGATTACGCCATCCGGAAGTCCTGCCTCCTTCGTCAATGCGGCCAGCTCAAGCGAGCTGGCCGAGGCGAATTCAGAGGGCTTGAGCACCACCGAGCAGCCTGCCGCCAAGGCGGGAGCGCATTTGGCAGCAAAGAACGTGAGCGGAGTATTCCAAGAGGTGAGCGCCGCAACGACACCCACGGGCTCGCGATAAGTCATCGCCAGCATGTCCGGCTTGTCGATCGGCAAGACAGAGCCTTCGATCTTGTCAGCCAGTCCGGCGTAATAGTACCAGTGCTGTGGCAGGTACTTCAGTTGGCCCTGCATCTCCACCAAGATCTTTCCGTTATCTCGCGATTCGATTTCGGCTAATCGCTGCGCGAGACGAGCGTCAGCAAGCAGATCTCCGATCCGGCGCAGAACGTTACCGCGCTCAGTAGCCGTCATCCGGCTCCACGGACCCTGGTACATCGCCCACCGCGCGGCAGCGACAGCCCTGTCGGCGTCCGGTCTCGTGCCGCGCGCGATGCGAGCCCAGGCTTTAGCGCGGTAGGGATCGAGCGTCTCAATCCACTCACCGCTTGCGGGAGGCGAACAAGCGCCATTGATCCAATGATGATAGTTTTTCATGTGATAGGAGTCGGAATGACTGCATAATCGGCGCTCAATCCCAGCTCCCTGACCAACGGAGCGCGCTATCCGCTCGCAGGTCAAGAACTCACCTGGGCTATGAACTCTGCTGCGGTTGCGCGCTCCGACTGATGGAGGAGAGTGCCGCCGCGCCAGTAATTAGATCTCTCGCCACATCCCGGTCTCCGGCCATTTGTCACGAAGTTGCTCGGGCATGCTAAGCACTCCCCTCACCTCCACCAAGGCGCCGAAACGCTAATGACGTTTCCAACCCACGCAAAGGTCGCCTCTAGGCGCGAGCCGGAGAGCAGAGCGAATTTCGGCATCGCTCGCCCGGTCACGGCTATGACACGCTTCGCTGGTACGATGATCGCACTGTGCCCAGAACAGGCACCCTACGTGGTCGACGGACAGACCCGTCGTCTCATACAACTCATCTTGTCCGCTTGCGCAGCACTCGGTTTGCAACGGCGGTCTTTTCAGCCGACGCGCTTGTGGTCGAAAATGAACTTCTTCCAACGATGCAGGGTGTACTTGCTGAACATGCGATGGCGAAAGAATGGATCGTTCTCGATGTAATCGATCGCTTCCTGCCGGACCTCCGTGTTCAATATGATCAAGCCGCCGTTTGGAAATTCATCACCTTCGGGAAATAGGCCGCCGCTCGCGATAATGCGGTGAGCATTCTTGTTCACATATTCCAGGTGCTCTGGGCGAACCAGCTTCTTGCGCTCCGTGACGCCCGGGTCGTCAGTGAACGTGATGACGTAAGGCATTGCATGATCCTCTTTGTTAGCTTGTGATGGGATGCGCTCGATAGGGGCATTCGCGGCACAGTTCTCAAAGACAGGCGGTTTGCCCACCATCGACAGATACGACTGCGCCCGTCATGAAACTGGCGTCGTCCGTGAGCAGGAATACGATGACTGCCGCGATTTCCTCGGGCTCGCCGATCCGGCCGATTGGATGCGCGGCCTTTATCTTCTCGACGGCGGCCGCATCCCGCATCATGTAGGCGGTGAAGGGAGTCCGTGTCATTCCTGGTGCCACAGCGTTCACCCGGATGCCCAAGGGACCAAGTTCAGGCGCCATGGATTTAGTGATACCAGAAATGCCGAACTTCGACGCGACATAAGGCAGGCGATTAGGGACTCCGAGAATCCCGGCACCGGAGGAGATGTTCACGATCGCACGTGAATACGCGTCGTCCTTCACAGCCCGCACATATGCTTGGCACATGTTGACGGTACCATCGAGGTTGACGGCGAGCACGTTTCGCCAGGTTTCCTGATCGACGTCCGCGATGCCGCCGACGCCCTTGATGCCGGCGCAGTTGACAAGTCCATGAACAGCGCCGTGGCGTTTGCGTGCGTCGGAAACGAAGGAAATTGCAGCAGCGTGGTCGGACACATCCAGAACCTCACCCTCGACGCAGGCGCTTCCGCCGAATTCCGATGTTACGCGGCCAACATTCTCATGGCTGACATCAAGCGCGATGACACACGCGCCTTCCGAGACCAGCCGATGAACCGAAGCTGCGCCGATGCCGCTGCCCGCGCCGGTGACGAGCACCGTCTTGCCTTCGAAGCGTCTCATGCCCTTTTCTCCGACTTGCCGTCGTGTGAACTGACGACTGCGCGTTCGACCTGCAGCCACAGCGTCAATGGAAGGTTCGCCCACCATCTACAGCCAGCGTGGCGCCGGTCACGTAAGATGCCTCGGAGCTGGTGAGATACAGGAGCGCATTGGCGATCTCTGCTGGGTCCGCAATCCGCTTCATGGCGTAATTTCCGACGTTCTGCCGAAAGCCATCGGCCATCGGTGTATCGACCATGCCAGGACAAACACAATTGACGCGGATGTGAGGGGCCAGCTCGGCTGCCAGCGCTTTGGTCAATGTTACGACCCCGCCCTTGGAGGCCGCGTAGGCCGTCAGCCCGGGAGCGTTCGGAAGGATCCCCGCGCCTGACGCAATATTCGTAATCGTCGACCCGATCTGCCGCCTCAAATAGGGAACGCTTGCTCTCGCGACGAGAAATGATCCTGTCAGGTTGATCTCGATCGTCTTGCGCCACGTCGCAACGGGCACGTCGAGTAGCAGCCCGGTCCGCATGATACCCGCCGCGTTGATGACACCGTCGATGCCACCAAACATTTCCGACGCAGCATCGATAACTTCTTGAAGCGCTGCCTCATCCGTCACGTCAACCATGAAGGTAGCGCCCCGCCCCTTGCCGAGCGTGCTCTGCAGACCTTCGCTATTTAGATCCAGCAGGATCACAGCTGCGCCTTCGGACATGAAGCGGAGCGCCGTCGCCTTGCCGATCCCCGAGGACGCGCCGGTAATCACGATACGTCGACCGGCGAGGCGGCCAGCAAGCGCTGCTTGCGTCGATGATGTGTTGCTCATGGGTGTGGGTGTATCCTGACGATGCCGCCATCGAAGCCGATGACTTAGTTCACCTCGAGCCAGTTGCGCCGCACTTCGGGCGAGTTGCGCAGCGTTTCCGGCGTTCCTTCGAAAACCACCTGACCGTGACCCATCACGTAGACTCGATTGGACACGCGCATTGCGACCGTTAGTTTTTGCTCGACGAGCAGGACGGCAACACCTCGCCGGGTGATCTCGCGGATCATGTCGGTCACCACTTCGACGATCTTTGGGGCCAACCCCTCGGTCGGTTCGTCGATGAGCACAACAAATGGGTTGCCAAGCAGTGCCCGACACATCGTCAGCATCTGCTGCTCGCCGCCCGAGAGCATGCCGGCGGCAGTATCGCGTCTCACCTTGAGCTGCGGGAAGAAGACGTACATCTGGTCGATTGTCCACGCTGCCACGCCGGCGCGAGGAGGCTGAATGCCGATACGCAGATTCTCCTCGACCGTTATGTTGGCAAAGATCTCCCGCTCTTCCGGAACATACGCGATGCCGGAACTACAGATGCGGTAGGCGCGCTCACCGGCGACATCTCTTCCATCGAGCAGCACGCGGCCTTGGGCCGGTCTCACCAGGCCCATGATGGACTTAACCGTCGTCGAACGGCCGGATCCGTTGCGGCCGAGCAGACTTACGATCTCACCGCGTCCAACTTTCAGCGAGACGCCTTGAAGGACGTGGCTCTTGTCGTAGTAGGCGTGCACTGCCTCGAGCTCGAGTACGGGTGTCATGACGCAACCTCTTCGCCGAGGTAGGCTTCCTGCACTCTTTTGTCGGCACGCACGGTCGCAGGATTGCCTGAGGAGATGATCTCGCCATACACGAGGACCGAGACCTGATCGGCCAGCGCAAAGACCACGCTCATGTCGTGCTCGACCACCAGCAATGTGCGCCCTTCCGTGACCTTTTGGATGAGGGCCACAATGTAGGCTGTCTCCTCGCGTGACATCCCAGCAGTTGGCTCGTCCAGAATGAGGACGGAGGGATTGGTCCCGAGCGCCATGCCGATCTCGAGGACTCGCTGCTCCGAGTAGGCGAGATCGCCCGCCAGATCGTCGCGACGGCGCTCAAGGCGCAGCCGCTCAAGCAACTCATCGGCCTCTGCGTTAACCGCCTTCAAGCTGTGGGCGGCGCGGAACAGCGTCAGTCGATGCCCATGGCGTCCCATCACCGAGACGCGCAGATTTTCCGCCACGCTCATGCGTGGAAATACGTTGGTTATCTGAAACGAACGCCCCAGGCCACGGCGTGTGATGACGTGCGGTGGAAGTCCGGCGGTCGACGTTCCATTAAGCAGAATGTCACCGGAAGTCGGCGCATAGTGCCCTGATATCAGATTGAAGAGCGTCGACTTGCCGGCTCCATTGGGCCCGATCAACGCGTGGCGCTGACCGCGCATCACTATGAGGTCGACCCCACGAATGATTTCGATCGAGCCGAACGATTTGGTCAGCTTGCGGAGCTCGAGTACCGGCCCTCTCAGCTCCGTGAGGGGCTCCGGCTGCACGGCGGCTGCATTATCGCTCATGCGCCACTCATCCGGCTTGATGACTCGCGGCCGTCAAGCGGACCGTAGGCGCGAGGGGACGCTGATCGACAGTGGCAAGCCGCCAGGCCGCACTGGTCACCCGACGCGCGAACTGCAGCATCAGTGCACCCGCGCCAAAAAGTGTCATCGGGATCGCCCAGGTCAAGAAGGCGAACGGCTCAAACGTCCGCCCAAAGAGCTTGTAAGGAACCCAGGCCCCCCCGGCTGCTGCACGCGACACGCGGTAGGCATCCGACATGACGACATGAATGCTCTCGACCGTGAACACCGTGCCGCCGAGCAGCAGTGCCCCGACCAGAAGGCAAAGCAGATAGGGCGCGATCAGATGGTGCCAGGCGTACGGGCGCAGCTTGCGGGCATGCTGCGATACCAGCCCTCCAAGTCCCTGTGGCAGGAACAGCATTACAAGTACGAAGATCAGCCCCTGATAGAGCAGCCACGATCGCGTCAGGTCCGACGCAACCCTGGCGAAGCAGGTCATCACCGCGGCCCCTAACGCCGGTCCAAAGAACGTGCCCGCGCCTCCGATGAATGTTTGCAGGACCACATTGGCTGAGTTCTGACCAGAGAAGACTGTGTAATTTCCAGCCTCATTTGCGATTGCGAGGAGGCTGCCGGCTACGCCGGCGAACATGCAGGAGATCGCGAAGATCACCGTGCGGGCCAGGCGGGTATCGAAACCGAGGAAGCGCACGCGATGCTCGTTGTCTCGCAGCGCCCGCGCCAACCGTCCGAGCGGCGTCTTGGTGAACGCCCACATGCACCAAGCCGAAAACACAAACCACGCAAGCGTAAGATAGTAGACGTGGAGGTCGGGTCCGAAACTTAAGCCCCACGAGGGAGCGCGGATCGTGGAAATACCGGATTCTGCGCCGAACACGGTGTTCAGCCCCGGAGCAACGGACACCAGCAACTCGGAGAGCGCGAAGGTCAACATCGCGAAATAGACGCCCGTCCGCTGTGTCGCAACCCAGCCGAACAGGAGTCCGGATATCGCACCGGCGGCCGCACCGGCCAATGGCACGAGCGGCGTCGGAAACCAGAACAGCTTCATCTCCACGGCGCGCATCAGATGGAGTGCGGCGAATGCGCCTAGCCCGTAATACGCCGCATGCCCGAACGACAACATTCCCGCCTGTCCCATTGCCAAAGCAAAGGCGAGCGCGAACAGCGCCGCGATCATCATCTTGATGACGGCATTCATCAGGCTTGGCGAAGCGAACAGCGGCAAGGCGGCGCATGCCACCAATACGAGCGCAAGGACCAATGCACCTGCGCCGCGGGTCATTGTCGGTCGCCCATCAAACCAGCGGGCCGCAGCAGGAGCACCAAAATCATCAGCATGAACGGCACGCCATTTGCGATGGTAGATAGCTTGAGTGTGAGGAGACCTCCGACCTCGTTGGCCCACGCGCCGAGGCCGAACAGTCGGAGCAATGACGCGATCGACACATCGAGGCCGACTGAGAAGGAAATGAACACGCCGATCAGCAGCGAAGCGATCAGGGCGCCGACGACAGAACCAAGGCCACCGACCGTCACCACGACGAACATCAGTGTGCCGACTTCGACAGCCATGTTGGGTCCAGTTGGGAAGAAAGCGCCCGCAACGGCACCGGCAAGCCCTGCCAGTGCAGTGCCGGCCGCGAACACGCCGAGAAAGATGTTCGGCAGATTGTGTCCCAAGGCCTCGACGGTGAAGGGGCGATACGTGGCCGCCCGCACGATGATGCCGATGCGGGTTCGGGTGAGCAGAAGATACAGCAGGACGAACATGCCGATTGAGACCGCACCCATGAACAGGCGATAGAATGGGTAGTTCGTCTCAAAAATTGTGAATGCCGCAAATCGCATGTAGTCAGGCATCTGATATCCGACGAGCGCATCGCCGTAGAAGAGCTTGATCGTCTCTTCGATTATGAAGGCGAGTCCGAACGTCAGCAGCAGTTCGTGTGCATGTCCAAGATGATGGACTCGGCGCAGCAAGTGCCGCTCGATGAACGCGCCGACGAGACCGGCAACGAGCGGCGCCAGCACCAACCCGAGCCAGAAGCCGCTGAGACGAGTCGCCGTGTACCCCACGTAGGCGCCCAGCATGTAGAGCCAGGCATGTGCGAAGTTGAGCACGCCCATCATCCCAAAGACGAGCGTAAGTCCCGCCGCGACCATGAACAGCAGCAAGCCGTGAACCACGCCGTTCAATAGCGAGACGACGAAGTACTCCATGATCACCTCTGCGAGCCCGAACGAGAGCAGGAAGATCGCTGTCCGCGGCGCCAATGTCCGCGCCTGCGGACGAGAGCGAGTGAGCGGTCCGATGTGCCCGTGATGTGGCACATCGGGCAGCTCGCGACCTCAATTCGTCGACCGCTCCATCTTGCACGAGCCTTGGACCGGCCCGGTCGCTTGCTGGCCGCTCAGCAGCTTGACGGTCTTGAAACCCTTGTCCGTATTGTCAAACTTGAACTTGGCGTCCTTGGAAACAACCGCAACAGCAGTCGGTGTCATTGCTTGATGGTCTTCGCGCCGCATCGTGACCGGACCCAAGGAAGATTCGACCGTGACGTTCTCCATTGCGAGCGCGATTTGCTTAACACTAACTTTGTCGCCGGCCTTGCCCTTCAGAGCCTTCAAGGCCTCGCCCAGACCCAACATCCCATTCACCGTGTCGGCTTGCACGCTATAGGGATAATCTCCGGTTTTCGCCTTGTAGGCCTCGCCGAATGACGCGCTCTTGTCTCCATTGGCATCAGGAAAGTAGTGCTGCACGGTATAGTGGTTCAGTGCAGTGTCTCCTGCCGCCGCGATATTGCCGGGCTGGTCGAGAGCCGTCGACAGGAAGTGCGTCTTCAATCCGGAATCTGCGGCGGCCTTGAGCAGCAATAGAAGGTCGTTGCCCCAGTTGCCCGACACGACGCTGTCCGGCGCAGCGTCCTTGATCCTTGCGATGTACGGTGCGAAGTCCTGGATCTTGTTGACGTCGTGCAGCACATCGCCGACCACGGTGTAGCCGTATTGGCCGGAGTACTCGCGCGTGAGCCGCTGGACGTCGTGGCCCCAGCTATAGTTCTGCCCGATTATGTAAACTTTCTTCCCGAGGGCACCCGTCTCCTTGGCCGCGGTCAACAGTGCGCGCATCCGCCCCTCGGCGTACGTGTTCCAGCGGAAATGATAGAAGTGACACCGTGGGCCGGTGAGCTCCATCGCCTGCCCGCCCACGTTGAGGTAGAGCACCTCTCGTCCAGGATTGCGCGCATTGTACTTCTGCACGTCGCCTGTGATCTGCCCCGAGATTGCGGACGAGGCACCCTGGATGATGATGTGCGCTCCGTCGTTGATCGCGGCTTTCAGCTTGTCGGCCGCCTCCGAGGTTCCGCTCTGATTGTCGTACTCCAATAGCTGAATCCCGTCCGGCCAGACTTTCTCCTCGATCAATCCGGGCAAGCTGAACCTGACCGCGGTCTGGATCATCTTGCCTGTCAGAGATGCCGGCCCTGAAAGCGTCTCTATGATAGCGATCTTGACCGGCTCCGCCGATGCTGTGCCGGCTACCAAGAGGGATGAGAGGGTGACGAGTACGCGAGTGCAGTGAATGGTGTTCGAATACATGCATTGCCTCCCCATGCGGCCGATGTCGTTTTTGTACGCTTGCTTTTGACGGTACCGTCACTCAGGCGCCGGGCGGGAGTCAAAGTCAGCATATAATCGGCTGTTATATGATCGATGATCTCGCCCAGACTATGGGTCTCAAGTCGTTCAGGCCGACAATGATCGGGTGCGGCTGTACGGCATGGACACCGAGCCGAGCGCGAGATCGACGACCGGTGGCTTGGCCACGGTGCGCTGTCCGCGCCTGCATGATCATGACGAACATGACCCCGAGCGCATCCGAATTCTACGCGGCTGCTTCGTGCCGGCCTTTGCTCCGGCAGTCCATGGGCGGCTTGCGCTTTCGCCCAGGACCGAAGCAGCCGCGCCTAGCGGTTATCACCTTGGAGTACGGCCAACAGCGCATCCGTCACTTGGCGCGTTGTGGCGCCGCCGCCGAGATCCGGCGTGTGGAGCGATGGATCGGCCGTCACACGTTCAATCGCACGCATGAGCCGTGCCGCAGCGTTCGACTCACCCAGGTGCTCCAGCAACATGACCCCCGACCAGAAAGTTGCGACCGGATTCGCGATGCCTTTGCCGACGATATCGAAAGCCGAGCCGTGGATCGGTTCGAACATCGACGGGAAACGCCGGTCCGGGTTGAGGTTGGCGGTCGGCGCGATCCCGAGCGAGCCGGATAGCGCGGCCGCGAGGTCGGAGAGGATGTCGGCATGGAGATTGGTGGCCACGATGGTATCGATCGACCCCGGCTTGAGAACCATACGCATCGTCATGGCATCGACTAGCATTTTGTCCCAATCCAGGTCGGGATAGTCCTTCGCCACTTCGGCAGCAATCTCGTCCCACAACACCATGCCATAACGCTGCGCGTTCGACTTGGTGACGACGGTCAAGCGCTTGCGCGGCCGCGCACGCGCCAGCTCGAAGGCAAATCGCATGATGCGCGTGACGCCAGCGCGAGTGAAAATCGAGACTTCAGTTGCCACCTCCTCTGGCAACCCGCGGTGCGAGCGCCCGCCCTGCCCGGCATACTCGCCCTCGGAATTCTCCCGCACGATGACCCAGTCCAATGCCTCCGGCGGAACAGCGCGCAGCGGGCTGGTGATGCCCGGCAGGATCCGCGTTGGCCGAACGTTGGCGTACTGATCGAACGGCTGGCAGATGGCAAGTCGCAATCCCCAGAGCGTCACATGATCCGGCACGTCGGGAGCGCCGACCGCGCCGAAATAGATGGCATCGAACGGCTTCAGGCGATCGAGCCCGTCGGACGGCATCATTACGCCATGCCGCTTGTAGTAGTTCGAGCCCCAATCGAAGTGCTCCACGTCGATCGCGAATCCTCCGTCGCGATTCGCGCACGTCGCCAGTGCTTCCAGACCCGCGGCAATAACCTCGGGCCCAATTCCATCGCCCGGAATGGCGGCAATTCTATAGGTTCGCAATACTTGTCTCCGAGCTCGACGCGCGTGTCACACGCGAGCTGGCGCAAGCTGGCACGAGCCACCACGAGAGTAAAACACTCTGGGGATCTCACGCAGCTTGGCGATAGCGCAGGGTTATATCGACCACGTCTGGAGATCACCTCGGCGCTGGAAGTGAGCCCTGATGGCTGACATAAAAGCCGGCGCTATCAATGTGATAAGGTCATCTCGGCTGGCGGTCGTCCACTAGCCCCGCCTCGCGCGCCTTGATCTGCAACGCGATATAATGCGACCACACGCGCCCCTGGGCGAAGCCGCCGCCGGCAATCCACAATCCCTTCTGCGGAGTTGGTTTATACATATTCCAGAGCTCACCACCTGGATCCAATCCCCAGATCTGACCGACCTTGTTCGCAATAGCGTCGCCCAGCAGCCTTCTGATGACGTCCTGAGGCGGTTCGTATCCCGTGGCAGTGACGAGCAAATCCGCCGCCTCGACGCGACCGTCTTTCATTCGAACCCCTTCCGCAATGAGTTTCTCAATGTCCTCGTAGTGGAGCAAGCCGACTTCGCCATTGATGATCAGGTCGGAGCAGCCGACGTTGAGGTAGTAACCGCCATGGTTGCGGCGCACCTTCATCTGGTGCCCACCATTGTCCTGGCCGAGGTCCATTTTGAAGCCTCGCGCCTTCAGACCGGCATGCAGCTCCTTGTCGATCTCCACCATGCGCTGCGTGTTGAGCTGGTAGCTGCGCAGGGCGACAGGAAACGTCGTGCTGGTGGAGATCAGATCGCATTCCTCCACCGACAGCCCTTCACTGTAGTAAATGGCATGGTTGATGCTGGCAGCTTTGACGCTGAACACCGTGATCGAGCTGCGCTGGATCATTTTGACGTGGGCGCCATGACCATGGAGGTCTTGCGCGATGTCATGAGCCGTGTTGCCCACGCCGAGCACCAGGACTTTCTTGTCGCGCCACGGCGCCCCGCTGTCGAAATTGTGCGAGTGAATGACCTCGCCTTTGAAATCGGACAGACCTGGTACGTCCGGGATGTTAGGTTCGCCTACGACGCCAACCGCGAGAACGAGATGCCGTGGATGCAGCACGCGCACCGTACCGTCAGCGCGGCGCACGCGGGCATTCCAGACGCCGCGCTCCTCGTCCCATCGCCCCTCCTCAAAATTCGTACCTGTCCAGACATTGCATTCCATGGCGGCGGCATAGGCCTCCAGCCAATCGCCAAGCATGTCCTTGGTGAGGTAGGTCGGCCAACTCGCCGGGTAGGGCATATAGGGCAAGTGATTCAGGACAATCTCATTGTGCAGCGCCAGCGACCCATAGCGGCGACGCCAGACGTCGCCGACTCGGGGCAGCCGTTCGACGACCAGCGCATCGACGCCCAACAATCGAAGACGGGCTGCAATACAAAGGCCGTTGTGACCACCCCCGACGATAAGAACGGCCGGTTCGCGATGCTCGAACGCCTGCTCGCGGGCACGCCGATCTGCCCATGTTTCGCCGCCGAAGATTCGAAGGCCAGCGCCACTCGGGCGGCGGTCGCCGACCGGCTCCTCGAAACCTTTCAACTCCCGAAGGGATGTTGAAATGACCCACGCCTTGTCCGGCTGCGCAGCCGGCAGACGCAGGATGCCTTGGCCTCGGGAAAAGGGCGTCTCGAACTCGAAGATTGCCTCGATCACGGCCTCGCCGCCGCGCCTGACGCGCCGGGGCCGAGCGCATCCACGCGCGAGCCGGAAACCGGTTGCCTGGACGCGTGGCTGCTCCTTGAGAAATCTCTGGACAATTGTTTGTCGGCCAACCGAGGGGGTGAGATTCCAAGTGAACGCAAAGAGGTCACGCCAGCTCGAATTCTCGACAAACTGCGTTTCCAGCGCTCGACGGTCGCGCGTCGTCAGAGCGCGCTCAAACGCGACAAGCCAATTGGTTGCAAGCTCTTCAATATCGATCTCGAGACTAACCGTACGACCTTGCGGTGCAATGGAACCGCCTCGCGGCTGTGTCGCCTCCGGTGCCATCGTCATTCGAACACTCGGGCCTCGTGCCGTAGATTTCGCTATGCTTGAGTTTAGGTTGGGGGCGGGAGACAACCTAGACGGCGACATGGCATTCACAATTGCGTCGCGCGCAAAGTTGAGCTCGAACCGTTGCACGGATTGCGCGCCAACAGCTCGGGTTCAGGAGTTTGGGAAGTGATCGACTCCGCGAGTTTGGGAGGCAGGCCGGATGGAAGAGTTGGGTCGAATCAGGACGTTCATCAACGTGGTCAAGGTGGGCAGCTTTTCTGCGGCTGCCCGGCATCTCTCTTCCGTCAGCTCCGTTGTCCGGCAGGTCAATTCGCTTGAGGAAGAGCTTGGCGTTCGCCTGCTCAATCGAAGTACACGCAGCCTTTCGCTCACGGACGCCGGCCGCCTCTTCTATGAACGGGCGACGTCAATCTCGGACGCTCTCACCAACGTTGCTTCCGAAGTCAAATCACTTGATGAAGAAGTAAAAGGCTCCTTGAAGGTTTCGTTGCGCGTTACAGCGGCAACAACGATCATCGCGCCGAATTTGCCAAAACTCTTTTCGAAGTACCCCGACCTGTCGTTGGACATCATCCTGACCGATGAACGGCTCGACATCGTTTCGGAGGGCATTGATGTCGCGATGTGGCTAGGCGAACTGAACGATTCAAATCTGATTGCCCGGCGACTGAGCCCCACACGCCGCATCGTCTGCGCATCGCCGGCCTATCTGGCGAGATATGGCATTCCGCGGACTCCGCAGGATCTGTCCAGCCACAACTGTCTGCTCTTCACGGCGCCGTCATACGGCAGCCGCTGGGGCTTCTCCCGCGATGGCAAGACGGAGGAAGTGGAAGTGCGTGGCAGTGTACGCTCGGACAACGGATTGGTGTTGTTGAGCTCCGCGCTTGCCGGCGTCGGAATGTTGATCGCACACGAGTGGATGATGAGGGGCTTTATCCAACAAGGCAGCGTTACGCGCATCTTGAGCGATTACACCGTGAACCCCCGGCCCGGTGACGCCGATCTGTACGCCGTCTATCCATCGAGCCGCAGAGTATCGCGCAAAGTAAAGGCTTTCCTGGAATTTCTCGCCGAGACATTTGCAAGCGATGGACGCGAAAGCAACAGTCGCCTGTCGCGGTAAGGCGAGCGCGAATGGCCTCAGGGGCCTAGCTCGCGACGCGTCGATCTCCCTGACTTTGTGAGTCTGCGGCAAGAAGCTTCGCGTCTGGCGCAATAGATCGATCGCCGGGATCGGCGCTAGCGTTTGGATGGCGCCCTTGGGGCCCCGCCGGTAACAGGTCGAGCCGGATGTCGAACGCGCCCTCCGCCCGGAATCGACGGTGCCGTAGGCAGAGCGGTGCTTGGAGAGACCTCGAAAATGCTGAATCTGAGCGGCAAGATTGCATTCGTTGCGGGGGCCGGGTCGGTCGCGGCGGGATGGGGCAACGGTCGAGCCACCGCGGTGCTGATGGCACGCCAAGGCGCGAAAGTCTTCGGTACGGATCACGACGAGCAGGCATTGGCCGGCACCGCGGCAATCATGGCGGAAGAAAAGCACAATGACTGGAGCGGATGCACCGCCGATATGACATCGAGCGAAGAGGTCAAACGGGCGGTCGATCGTTGTCTCGGCCGTTTCGGGCGGATTGACATCCTAGTAAACAACGTCGGCGGCAGCCTGCCCGGCGATCCGGTATCGCTTTCCGTCGAGGATTGGGACCGGCAGGTCGACCACAATCTCAAAACCGCATTCCTCGGATGCAAGCACGTCCTCCCGGTCATGGAACGGCAATTTGTCGCTGACGGCAAAGGTGGAGCGATCGTGAACATCTCGAGCATCGCCAGCATGAGCTTCCAGGTCGGCGGACGCGTTCATGTTGGCTATGCGGCATCCAAGGGGGGCCTTGAAGCATTCAGCCGGGCAACTGCAATCGCCTATGTGCAAAAGGGGATTCGCATCAACACCGTCGTGGTCGGCATGATGCATACGCCGCTGGTCTCGCACCGACTGACGAAGCAGCTCGCCCAGACGAACGCCGACGAGCTCACCGCGAAGCGGAATGCACTGATCCCGATGGGACGGATGGGCGACGCCTGGGATGTGGCGCATGCCGTTCTCTTTCTAGCCAGCGATGAGGCGAGATATATCACGGCAACGAAACTGGTCGTCGACGGCGGCGTGACCGCCGCGCGCCCAGGGGCAATTGACGCGCCTCGCTAGACCTCTCGTGAGCAGCGGCGCCAGCAAGAATCATGGCCTCTCCGACACACATCGCCATTCGACCGGAGTGGCTCGCGACCGAACAGGAGGATGTGCTCGATCCACAGCGGCCTATCATCGATTCGCACCATCATCTCTACGACCGACCCGGCGTCCGCTACCTGCTTGACGACTATCTGCGTGACACGAGCAGCGGTCACAATGTGCGAGCGTCGGTCTTCGTTCAAGCCCGCGCGATGCTGCGCGCGGATGCACCGGTGCATTTGCAGTCGCTGGGAGAAACTGAATTCGTCAATGGCGTCGCTGCGGCGAGCGCCAGCGGCATCTATGGAAATACCCGCGTGTGCGCGGGCATTGTCGGATACGCCGACCTGCTGATGGGGGATGACGTCCGTCCCGTGCTGGAGCGTCATATTGCTGCGGCAGGCGGATTGAGCTCAAACGAAGGTCGGTTCTGCGGAATTCGCCAGACGCTTAGCTGGGACACGGATGCTACCCTCCTCAACGCAGCTTACCCAACCACCAAGCATATGGCCGACTCAAACGCCTTTCGCGCCGGCTTTGCGCATCTCGCGCCGTTAGGTCTGAGTTTCGAAGCATGGGTCTTCTTTCATCAATTGCCCGTAGTCGCTTCGCTTGCGCGCGCGTTCCCGGAGACCAGAATTGTTCTCAATCATTGCGGCGGGATCGTGCGGATCGCACGATATGCGAGCGAACGCGAAGAGGTCTACTATCGTTGGAGGTCGGGCATGACGGAGCTCGCGCAATGTCCGAACGTCATGGTGAAGCTTAGCGGCTTGGGAATGCGACTCGGCGGCTTTGATTTCGAAACCAGAGATCGCGCGCCCAGGTCGAGCGAGCTTGCCGCGGCGTGGCGTCCCTGGATCGAGGGCTGCGTCGAGACCTTTGGCTCGGACCGGTGCATGTACGGGAGCAACTTCCCAGTAGACAAAGGGTCTTACAGCTATCGCACGGGGCTGAATGCCCTCAAGCTGCTGTTCATGGCCGCGAGCGAAGACGCAAAGGATGACGTCTTCTGGCGATCGGCCAAGAGCTTTTACCGCCTTAGGATTCGGACCTAACGATTGTTACGACTGGCAGGCGATCGACCGCAGCTTGATGACATCGCAAACGCATTCGGTGCAATCGACATTTTCAGTGCCCATCACCCCAGAAGGATGCCTTTGATGGCCCCTGCCCAACACAACCAACGCAATTCTGCAGCCGGCAGCGCGGATGCCCCCGCGGATCTCGCCCGCGTATTTTCCGAGCAACAAGTGGCCGAGCGGTTGCGCTCGGCGTCTCCCACGGCTTACGCGGCGGCAGAGCGGTATTGGCGCGCGGCCTTCCAGGCTGGAACGCTTTCGCCACGCATGACGGAGCTGGTTCTTGTTGCACTCTACGCCACATCGACATCGCTCTATGCGGAAGGGGTTCGACGCCATGTCGCTAGAGCGCTGGCCGCCGGCGCGACCGAGCAGGACGTTCTCGATGTTGTCACGACGATCGTTGGCGTGAGCAATCACGCGCTCTACTCCGCGGTCCCGGTGCTGATGCGAGAGCTGAAAGCCGCTGGGCATTCGGACGCCTTCCCGCTTGCCCGAGAGACTCAGGCGATCAAGGAGGAGTTTGTACGCGCACGCGGCTTCTGGAATGAACAGCGCGACGCGATCGCACGTGCCATGCCCGCCTATTTCGCGGCGCTGACCAACATTTCGACAGAGCCGTGGAAGAATGGCTCACTGACTGAGAAAGAGCGACAGCTCATCTGCATCGCCATCGACTGCACCGTGACGCATATGTACGAGCCTGGGCTTGTCATACATATTCGCCATGCATTGCAGAAAGGGGCGAGCGCAGAAGAAATCCTCGCGGTCTACCATCTCGCGGCGCTGATAGGACTTGAGAGCTACATCCTGGGCGGCGAGGCCTTATTCGGGCCTGACCGGTGCACCACGAGCGCTAATGCCGTCTGACCAGCGCGACTTGGGCATCGCCTCGGCGTGCGCGCAAAGGTGTTTTGTCGTCCGCGGCATAAGCCAATCTCGGGCAATCGTCCTACACTTCTCGAACGCTCGAGGGATGTGGCGACTTGATGCGCGCGCAGATGAACGAACGGCCGACGAGGAGATTGCGCCAGCTTCTGCTGCGGCAGCAGGCATCGATGGCCGCAGGCGCATTCGGCCCGGTCCCGGCAAAGCTCGCGGAACGCGTGGGCTTCGAGGTCATTTATGTGCCCGGAGGCGGCACGGCCCTAGCGCGGCTCGGCGTCGCCGACGTCGGCCTCGCGACCATGACGGAGATGGTCGACAATGCGGCTGCAATCGCACGATCCGTGACGGTGCCGGTCATTGCCGATGCCGACACCGGGTTCGGCAATCATTTCAATGTCCAGCGCACTGTGCGCGAATATGAACAATCCGGCGTGGCGGCGATTCACATCGAGGACCAGACGTTTCCAAAGAAGTGCGGGCATCTCAAGCGCAAGACTCTCATTCCTGCTGAGGAAGCCGCGCAGAAGATTCGTGCCGCCGTGAACGCGAGGTTCGATCCGGACTTCATGATCATCGCGCGCTGTGATGCGCTCAGCGTCACCGGAATGGACGAAGCCATCGACCGTGGGGCACGATATCTTGATGCTGGCGCCGACATGCTGTTCATCGAGGGGCCTCGCTCGATCGATGAGATCGAGGAAATTCCACGGCGGCTGCCTGCACCGCATTTATTCAACATGTCTTCCGGTGGAAAAGCGCCGTGCCTCACGGCCGACGAGGTCGGCCGCCTTGGCTACAAACTGATGATCTTGCCGAACTATTCTGCGTTGGCTTCCATCAAAGCCATTTCCGACATCTTCGCCGAAATCAAGCGAACCGGATCAGTGGCCGGAATTCTGGATCGTTGCGCCAGCTATCAGGATTTTCTGGCACTCGGCGGGTTTCAGCAGTTCGAGGAATTCGAGCTCCGGCTCGAGCGTGAAGACAGTTCCGCTTTGGCGAAACATAAATAAGGGCGCCGCGGCCCCCTCGCCTCCCGGCGATTGCCAGCAGGCAGGCGCGAGCTGATCGCCGAAAAGGCCGGATCGAACGTTAGGCGCGCCACGTGGGTCGTCTGAAAGACAAGGTCGCAGTCATTATAGGCGCCGGCCAAAGTCCCGGCGAGGCGATGGGTAATGGCCGCGCAACCGTCATCCGCTTCGCGCAGGAAGGTGCGCACATCTTGGCGGTAGACCGCGACGGAGATTCCGCGCGCGAGTCGCTCGATATGAGCGGCCCGCAGCAGTCGGACTCGGGGGTCTTTGTTGCTGATGTCGCAACCACGGAGAGTTTGCGCGGCGCGATCGATGCCGCCGTGGCGCGATGGGGCCGCATCGACATCCTGCACTACAATGTCGGTGTCAGCCTCACTGGAGGCGACACGCCGCTGAACGAATTGAGCGACGATGCGTTTGATCGCGTCATGCGGATCAACCTGCGCGGCGCGATGATGGCGGCGAAATTCGTCGAGCCGATCATGCGCAAGCAAGGCGCTGGCGTCATCATCAACGTATCGTCGATGTCCGCCATCGAGACGAGCGTGCCACTGGTGTCGTATCGCGCCAGCAAAGCCGGCATGATCGCCTTCACTCAGCAATTCGCCATGCAGAACGCCCCGTTTGGAGTTCGCGCAAACGTCATCTTGCCGGGCCTGATGGAGACCTCGATGGCTGTGGATACGAGGATGAAACTCAGTGGTCGGTCGCGCGCTGATATTGTCGCAGAGCGCAATGCCAGGGTGCCGTTGCGCGGACGCGGTGGAACTGGCTGGGACGTCGCAAACGCTGCACTCTTTCTGGCATCCGACGAAGCGGATTTCATTACCGGCGTGTCGCTCCCGGTCGACGGGGGCTGTCTCATCAAGATCGGCTGGTGACCGCCTTTCGGTCATCGATCGGCAAGGAACGGTCTCGTGACGGCACGTTCCTCACAGCTGGATCGCGATCCGAGAGTTTTGCGCGACGCGCAATAGTTCTTTGCTCCGCCGCCCGTACGTTGAGACGATCATGGGGTAGACTCGGTGATTGCAGCCGGAAATCGTGTCGCGAGGCAGGGCCTAATGCGCCGTCTCGGCCAGCCTGGGGAAAAACGCTCGTGAACGTTCTTCGATTGGATCGCTTAGCCCCGATGGCGGCCGCCCAAACCACGCTGATCAATTTCGATTCGGTGACGGTTCGGTTCGGCGGGCTCCACGCAATGGGCCCGACGACCTTGCAGATCCGCGAAGGCGAGTTTCTGGTGATCATCGGACCTAGCGGCTGTGGAAAATCCACTCTGCTTAATCTCGTTGCCGGTTCGCTCAGACCGTCGTCCGGCTCGGTAACTTACGACGGCAAGACCGTCGACGGCGCGAATCGCGAGGTCGGCCACATCACGCAAAAGAACTACTGCCTGCCGTGGCGCACGGTCGAAGGCAACATTCGCCTGCCTCTCGAGTTTCGCAAGGTACCGGCACGAGAGATGAACGAGCGCGTTACGCGCGTGATCAAGCAGGTCGGCCTCACCGGTTTCGAAAAGGCCTATCCACGACAATTGTCCGGCGGCATGCTGCAACGCGTGATGATCGCGCGCACATTGGCTTACGAGCCGCGCATCTATCTGATGGACGAGCCCTTTGGCAGCCTTGATGCCCAGCTTCGCGTCAAGATGCACGCGAGATTGCTGAAGCTCTGGGAAGAGACCGGCGCCACCTTCATCTTTGTGACGCACGATCTGCAGGAGGCGATCACCCTTGCGGATCGCGTGGTCGTCATGTCCAAGCGGCCTGGTACACCGAAGCTGATCCTTGACATCGACCTGCCTCGGCCGCGTGACGTGATCGACGTTCAATCCGATCCGCAGTTCGGCACCTATTTCAAGAAGCTCTGGTCTGCGCTGGACGTACACTGATGTCGAACTCAATGATTCGCTCCTCCCGCGGGTGGTTCAATTTCGTCCCGACCGGCACAATGGCCGCGCAATTCCTTTTCGTGGTGGTGGTGCTCACCGGCTGGGAATTGATCTCGGCTGCGCTTCACGCCGAGTTCTGGGTCAGCCGACCAAGTCTTATCCTCTCGGCGCTCATCAGCTGGTATCGATCGGGGCAGCTTGTGAGCGATTTGAAAAATACCTTGCTGGAAGCCAGCGTGGGGTTCGTGCTGGGCTCCGTTCTCGGCGGTGTGACAGGCTTCTTGCTCGGCTGGTTTCGCCGCGTGGGAGACCTTTTTGAGCCCTTCATTCTCGCACTCTACACCTTGCCGAAGATCGCGCTGGCACCGCTCTTCGTTCTCTGGTTCGGAATCGGCATGGCGAACAAAGCAATGTTCGCGGGCATGCTCGTATTTTTCATGGTTTTCTTCACCACATTCCAGGGCACGCGCCAGGTCGATCGGGATCTCGTCGAGAATGCGCGCCTGCTCGGCGCGACCCCTTGGGGCATCTGGACCAAGATCGCGATGCCCTATGCGGCGGTGTGGGTCTTCACCGGCCTCCGCATTGGGCTTCCCTACGCGCTGATCGGCGCCATCGTCGGTGAGTTCATCGCCGCCGATGCGGGCGTCGGATTTCGTATCAAAGACGCGACGTCCTTTTTTGATACTGCATCGGTTTTCGCGGGGCTGATCCTGCTGATGGCCATCAGTCTCTTTCTGCTCGGAGGGCTTAAGCTGATCGAAAAGCGCGTGCTGCGGTGGCAGACCGCTCCGGGCGCCACCACGACCGAAACGTCTGCGTCCAGGATCGAAGTTGAGGCGGCGACTTGATGAATTGGCGCGAGACAATGTTCCACGCAAGAAGAGCACTTTCCATGGCACTCTCGTTCAAACTGAAACTCTGTCTCGCCGCCGGCACCGCGCTTTTCATGGTGGAGACCGCGTCTGCGCAGCAGCCGCTCAATATCTCGATTGCTTTGGCGTCAAGCAGTCTGCCGTCAGCAGGGCCGCGCATCGCACAAGAGATGGGATTGTTTGAGAAGCACGGGCTGAACGCCAAGCTGACATTGATGGAGACCGCGACGGTCGCCAGCATGGCGCTCATATCCGGATCAGTCGATTTCACCGTGACCGGACCGAGCGAGATTGTCTTGGGCCAGGCGCGGGGCCAAAAGATGCTTGTGGTAGCCAATATGTACAGCGGCTACAGTCCGGCCCTCGTCGTTTCAAAGGCGCTCGCTGAGAAAGCGGGCCTGCCATTGAATGCGAGCCTGGAGGACAAGCTCAGAGCCATCGAAGGCGCGGCGATTGCCTCGACGAGTGCCACGTCGAACTTCACGCTCGGTTTGCGATGCGCTGCGGAGATCACCGGTACCAAGATCCGGTTCACGTACATGTCGCAGCCCGCAATGGTAGCCGCCCTCGATAGCAAGGTCGTCGACGGCTTTATTGCCAGCTCCCCGTACTATGCCGCGCCGATCACAAAAGGGAACGGTGTGCTGTGGATCAGCGGACCGAAGCGCGAGTTTCCCTCCCGATGCTCGCTCGTCAGCGCGGCGACGCTCAATACGACCCTTGCGTTCGCGAATGCTCACAAGGAGGAGATCTTACGTGTCCGCGCGGTCTTCGCGGACTTGGCACGCGCCGTTCGCGAGCGTCCGGATGACGTCAAGGCGGCAATCGTCAAACTGTTCTCGACCGTCGATGGTCCGACGCTCGATCTCTTGTTCCAGTCCGAAGCGTCGGGGTTCAGCGCACAACCGCTCACGACGCAGGATCTGGCCAAGGAAATCGAATTCGTTAGGGCTAGCGGCGCACAGGTGCCGGGACTGGACAAACTTGACCCTGCGGCCATGCTCCTACCTTGATGGTAGAGCCGGCGCGCTCCGCGCGATGCAATTACGCGATCGCCTTTTCGGGACAAGGACTGAGTTGCTCGTGGCCAAAGTCGAGCCCGGCCGCCTCGATGTGAGCCACCAGCTTGCGGCTGGCCGCCGTCATCGGAAATCTCTCGCGGAAGATCACCGCGATATCGCGATTGAGTAGCGGGACCATGATGTCGAGAGGCTTGATTCTGCCCTCGCGGATATCTGAGCCGATGGCAGAACCCGGAAGGGTGGCAAGACTGTCGCTGCCGGCGACGAGAGCCTTGATGCAGTCGACCGATCCGCACTCCGTCAATTGACGCGGGAGATCCGCGCCCTCGGATTCCAGTAACTTCTCCAGCAGCGTTCTTTGTCTACCCACCATCTGCAATATCCAAGGAAACTGAGCGAGATCTGCCCAGGAGGCTGCTTTTAGACTCAAGGCGGGATGATCGGGCCGCGCTATCACATAGAGGCGATCGCGGAAAAGAACGCGCTGCTTCAAACCATCCACAAAGCCATAGCACTCCGTCTGGGCGACAATGAAATCCAACTCCCCGCGGATCAGACCTATGAGAAGCTCCAGCTGGTTCTTCTCAACAATGCGAAGTGTCGTCGTCTGGTGTGCTGCCCGCCACTGACAAATGGCTTTGGGAACGATGCTTGTGGCAAGGCTGGGCAGCGTCCCGAAAGCAATCGTGCTTTCGCTGTGGCCTTCACGGCCTTTCATACGCTTTTCCGCGAGTTCGAGCTCGTCCCGGATCAACCGCGCGTGCGCATAAACGAGCTCGCCCAATGGTGTCGGCGTGACGCCCGCGGGCCCCCTTTCCAGCAGCCGATCACCCAGGCTATGTTCCAGTCGATCCATTGATGTTGAGAGAGCCGGCTGGGAGATGTGAAGTTCTTTGGCCGCCTTCTTGAAGCTGCCATGTTCGACGACCGTGACGAGGTAGAGGAGCTTGCGCGGATCCATATTTTCCTCCCAGTCGAGTTGTTGTTGTTTGTTGCTTTAGAATTTTGTGTCCGACGACATTGGGATCCGGAAATGGGCACCAAGGCCGTATAGGCTGCGAGTTCGCCGCCGAGCCAGGCAGGACATCTGGCCGCGGCCGGATCAGGCATGCGACCGCGAGGCAATCCCGGCGCGAGCGCAAGGACATGGCGTCCTCCGTATAGGAGTCCGAGCCTAGGGCTCGTCTCTCTCGTTGTTTCCCCCGTCCAGACCGACCCAAACAAGGTCTTCGCAAGTCGGTACGCGACGCACTGCCCTCAACTGCTGACGGAAGGTACGCTTGAACGATGAGCCAGATGACCGGTCGCCTTCAAGCTTCGCACCGCAGGGGGCTCGTGGGGATATAATAGTGTATTATATCCCCTCTTGCGCGCCGAACGGATAGGGCTTCGGACGAGAATACACCCCTTGATCTGTCGGATCTCAGGAACGATGGCCGCAATCTCGGCGCTTGACGAGTGCCCCTCGCCACAACGCACCGCGTGAGCGCCGGCAGATGCGATGCGCAGGACTACAGAGACAGGGAACGCTCAAAATTGGTCATGGCGATTCAGGCGCTGCCGCATTTCCTTTCCCGCTTTGAAGGCGGGGACCGCCTTACTCGAGACCATTACCTCGGTGCCCGTCCGCGGATTGCGGGCAATGCGCGCGAGGCGCTTTTTTACGGAGAACGCGCCGAATCCACGAAGCTCGACACGGTCTCCCCTCCCCAACGCGGCTATGATTTCGTCCAACATCGCGGCGATCAAACGCTCAATATCCCTCTCGTACAGATGAGGGTTCTGTGCGCTCATGCGCTGGACGAGTTCCGATTTGATCATGCGGCTCTCATCTGATCGTCAGCAGCAAGTCCGGCAGTGCGAAAAGAGCCGCCCGCGGGTGCGAGCGGCTCAAGTCTTGGGAGGAAACGCATCCGAAGGTCAGGACGCAAAGGTCGCTTAGCAGCTCGAACCCTTTCGCGGCAACAAGGTTGGCGAATGGCGGTATATGATTAGGTTATACTCTTCGGATCAGCCGCGACCGAAGCCCATGAGCGAATGGGTCGCGGGAGTAATCGATCCCGAAGCCGTCGCCGCCTTCATCGCAGACAGGCTCTAGATGACCTGTGTGAAAGCGGCGATTCTGTCTGCCGCTTCGGTGAGGAGATGGGGCTGGCCAGCCAAATAGTGAGTCCCGTTGCGAAGAAGGTGCCTTTCGATCCGCCCAGTTGCTACCGAAGTCCATTCATCATTGTCGCAGGGAAAGACCGATGCATCTGCGATGTGCTCGAGCAGGAGCAGCGGCACTGATGTTCGTGCCAGATTGGTCGGCCCGTCGCCGCGGCTCGATTGAGACCACTGGCTCAGGTAGCCCGTCAGGGACGTCTAGCGGCCCCAGACGCCAGAAGAGGTTGCGGCGCCGATACGGCATGCCCTGCCCTATGTGGCGCCAGAGAACATCGTGGTCCGCTCTGACTGCGGCCTGAAGTATCTCCCGCGGGACGTCGCATTCGGAAAGCTCTCGGCCATGATGCGATGTGCGGCGATCGTGCGCGAGCACGAGGCGTAGCTCCACCGCGAGGTATCCGCAATTATGACACCCTAGAGGTCGAGCGTGAGACTGCTCGATGCGCAACCGGACACGCAGGGCGTCAGGAATTCTCGGCGTTGCTCGAGGTTCATGACCAGGTCCCGGTGGATTGGTGAGCCGGCGAGGTAACGCGTCTTGCATTCCAGACAGACGCCGCCCTCGCAAGATGATTCCAATTCGACGCCTGCGGCTCGGAGTGCCTGCAGCATCGTCTGATCCTTGGCCACCGGAACGACGCGCCCGGACCGGACGAGAAGGAGCTCGAACTCGGCGTCCTGGTCCATGCTCTCACTGGCAAAGAACTCAATGTGCAGTCGCTCGAGTTTGAGCCGTCCCGGAAATGAAGGAGGGCCGACGAGCTTTGTCGTCGATATTCCGGCTCTTTCACGGCGGACGAGCAGTAGCTATCACGCCGGCGAGGAGCTCTTGTTCGTTGTGAAGGGGCGCATGGAGATCGAGTTTCCGGACCGCGCGATTCTGCTCAGTGAGGGTGATTACCTCCAGTTCCCGGGCCATCTGAAGCACGCAATGAAGGGCGTCGCGGCTCGAAGCCAGATCTTGATCGTAGTTGTCGATCAGGGCGCACCCACGGCTTGATTGAGCCAGCATACGCTGCTTAACGCGGCGGGCCATCATAGCCCTCTATGATGATCAGATCGATGCTCGTGTGAGGCTTCCGCATCCTTCGTGCTCGAGACAGCTCGGTCACGCTTGCGGGACTAAGTGCCGAGCTTCTCGAGAGCGACAAGGTTCGCAACGCCTATCTCGCAGGCGTTCAGGCCGAGTGACCCGTCGTCGTCCCGATGAAAAATAGGACGATTCATTCGAGAGCGCGGCCGCTCGTGGCTTCCGACAGGTATTGCATGCCACTCGTGGTGCGGGTCTCTGATGGTTGCCGCCGCTGAACGAGAAACTCTGCAATCCGCGCCTCGCCCAGGATTGACACTGCTCTTCCAGCCGTGGGCCGCGAAACGGGACAACGCCGAGCCGAGCTTTGCCGTGGCCGAAGCCGCGTACGGCCGCGACAGCGAAAAGCGAGCGTCGGTTCACGAGGGCGCTGGCGCAAAATGACTCGCCGCGCGCCGCGACGCGCGCGCGAGGTCATCATTTTAAAGCATGGGTCCGGGAGTTCAGACGTTCAATCGCGGCCTGCTCGCATTGGCTAGTGTGTCCTTCCGAGAAGCTGGCACGAGTGACTGAACGAAATCGATGAATGCCTTCGCTTGCGGCCGGATGATCTTCTTGTGCGGTATAATCGCAAAGATACTGCGTGGCGGCAGCTCGAACTCCGGCAAGACGCAGACGAGCCGCCCGGCGCAAATATCATCTTCAACATGGAAATCATAAAACGAGCCGACACCGCCACCGCCCAGGCATACCTGGCGGAGCAACTCACCATTGTCCGAGAGGAGCTTGAATTGCGGATTGACAAGCTGCCACCTTCCGCCGCGCCCGAGCGTCCAGCCCTCGGCAAGATCCGAGTGTCGACCCGACAGGCAGGCATGCCCTATCAGGTCCTCCGGTCGCTTCGGCCGGCCGCGGCGAGCCACATAATCCGGCGACGCGCACAGCGCGAGCTTGCAGGAGGCGAGCCAGAAATGCGTCAGCTTCGATTGCGGCTGCTCGCGCAGCGTGATTGCGACGTCGATACGATTGCGGATGAGGTCTTCGGTTGCGCTGCTGACGTTCACGTCGATCGAGATGGCCGGATGCTGGAGCATAAACTCCGGCAGATGCGGCCCGAGGAACGCTGCCGCGAACGAGGGCGGCGCGGTGACGCGCAGGTGACCGCTCAGCTCGCGCTCGGCGCCGATCGCCGCCGAGGCACTGTCAATCTGGCTCAGAATTGAGAGACACTGCTCATAGAAGCGCTCGCCTGCCTCAGTCACGCTGATCCGTCGCGTGGTGCGGTGCACGAGCGCCACGTCGAATGCATTCTCGATCAGCTGCACGTGCTTGGTGACGGACGACGGCGCAACGCGCAATTGCCGCGCCGCCGAGGTGAAGCTCTGGGTCTCGACTACCGCGACGAAAGACCGGAGCGACAGGATGCTGACGTCATTAAGGATCTGGGTGGGCGAGGTCGTCACGACGCATTCTTCTCGTTTAGGAAAGAATGTTTTTTGTCTATTCCCAATAATCAAAAGAGTCGAGCAGCCCTATGCTCGGACTTAAGAAAAGAGCGCCGCGGCGTTCGCCAGGGAGGGAGAAGAGCCGGGTCGCGGCCCTCGCATGACAACAATTACCTTGACTTTTCACAATGGTCCGGACCCCGAGGTCACGGCGCTGGTACTCGACACGCTGGCACGCCGCGGCCTGCTCGCAACTTTCTTTGTGGTCGGCGAGAAGCTGCGCGACCGCCGCGGCGTCGCCGAACGTGCACACCGCGAAGGCCACTGGATCGGCGATCACACCTACAATCATCTTGTGCCGCTCGGCTTGAGCACGCAGCCAGGGGCGGCGGTCGCCGAGATCGTACGCACCGAGGAACTGATCGGCGACCTGGCCCACCCGCGTCGCTTCTTCCGTCCGTTCGGCGGCGGGGGCGTCATCGATCAGCGCCTGCTCAACCGCGAAGCGTTGAACTATTTGCAGCAGCACGCCTACACCTGCGTGCTCTGGAATGTCATTGCCCACGATCGGTCGCGTCCCGAAGGATGGGTCGAACGCGCGCTCCACTTGTCCTTCACGCGCTCGCACGCGCTCGTGGTGCTGCATGATCAACCGACTGGCGCGATGCGCGATCTTGACCGCTTCATCGCGACGGCGAAGGATCGCGGTGCGACCTTCACGCAGAACTTCCCGAAAGACTGTGTGCCGATCGAGCGTGGCGAGCTCACGGTCTCCATCGAGACTTATGTGTCGGGGGATGATCGCCACATGGCGGTGAGCTGAGTTCGCGTTGTGGCGATCATGTCCGTGCCGAGGTGCTGACAGAATGCTGCTCGAAGTCGCCAAGGCGGGAATTGCGTTCGGCGGCGTGCGCGCGCTCGACAGCGTGTCCTGCGGGGTCCGCGAGGGAGAATTGTGCGGATTGATCGGTCCGAACGGCGCCGGCAAGACGACGCTGTTCAACTGCATCACGCGGCTCTATCACCTGCGCGACGGTAGTATCCGTTTCGGCGGCAAGGACATCACGGCCGAGCGCACGCGCGACATCGTCCGCCTCGGCATTGCGCGCACGTTCCAGAATCTGGGTCTCTATCCGCAGATGACCGTGTGGGAGAACGTCATGCTCGGCACGCATCACACGCGCCAGGACGGATTCTTCACGCCGATCTGGAAGGCCTCGTTCGCGCGTGCCGAGGAGGCGCGCAGCTCCGCCTGGTGCGGGGAAGTGATGCGCGAGCTCGAGATCGACCACCTTGCCGAGCGGCGCGCCGGCGATCTGCCCTATGGCACGCTGAAGCGGATCGAGGTGGCGCGTGCGCTCGCCGCGAAGCCGAGGCTGTTGTTACTCGATGAGCCGGCCGCCGGACTCTCGCAGGGCGAGGTCACCGAGTTCGGTGACCTGCTGCGTCGCTTGCGCGAGCGTTTCGCGCTCACGATCCTGCTGGTCGAGCATAACATGCGCCTGGTGATGAGCCTGTGCGAGCGGATCATCGTGCTGCATCTCGGCCGCAAGCTCGCCGAGGGCACACCCGCGGACATCCAGGATGATGAGCGCGTCACCGATGCCTATCTCGGTGGAGGCGACGCGTGAACGCGCTCGAGGTCACCGGCCTGCGCGCCCGCTACGGCTCGCTTAACGTCCTCGAAGGGATCGGTCTCACGGTGCGCCGGGGCGAGATGGTCGCGCTGCTCGGCGCGAACGGCGCGGGCAAGACCACGACGCTGCGCGCGCTATCGGGCGTGCTACGCCATTCGGGCTCGATCAGGCTCCACGGCACCGAGATCAGCTCTTTATCCGCCGCCAGGCGCGCCGCGCGCGGGCTCGCGCACGTCCCGCAGGGGCGCGGCACCTTTGCGGGCTTCACGGTGGAAGAAAATCTCTGGCTCGGCGCACATACCGTCAAGGATCGCGCACGGATCGCAACCGACATCGAGGCCTGGTTCGTGCGCTTTCCGCGCCTTGCCGAGCGGCGCCGACAGCTTGCCGGCGGCCTCAGCGGGGGCGAGCAGCAGATGCTCGCGATCGCGCGCGCCATGATGCAGCGCCCGCAGATGCTGATGTGCGACGAACCTTCGCTCGGGCTCGCGCCGGCAATCACCCGGGAGTTGTTCGCGGCGCTGCACGATCTGTCGAAAAATCAAGGCATGTCAGTGCTCGTGGTCGAGCAGAACGCGCGCCTAACGCTGGAGATTGCCGAACGCGCCTACGTGATCGAGCACGGCGCGATCGAGCTCGAGGGGACTGCGGCCGAGCTCAAGTCGAATGCGATGGTGAAGCGCGCGTATCTGGGACTTGCCGCATGACACTGTTCCTGCAGCAGGTGGTCGACGGACTCGCGGCGGGCGCGATCTATGCGGCGCTCGCGCTTGCACTGGTTCTGGTCCATCGCGCGACCCGCATCGTGAATTTTGCGCAGGGCGAGATGGCGACCTTCTCGGTCTATCTGTGTTGGCAGATGACCGCATGGGGCATGCCGCTCTATCTGGCGATCGCTATCATGATCCCCGTCAGCTTCTTGCTCGGCGCCGGCGTGTTTCGGCTGTTCGTTCGCCCGATCCTCGATGCGCCAGACGAGGCGCTCGTCGTCTCGTGCATTGGGCTGTTCGTCGCCTTCGAGGCGATGTGTCTGTGGATCTGGGGCTCCGACAGCGCGCAGTTTCCATATCTCTTCTCCGACAAGATCTGGTGGATCGGCGGCGTGCGCATCAGCGCGAACAATGTCGGCGTGTTGGTGACGCTCGCCGCCCTCGCGGCGCTGCTTGCCGTGTTGTTCAAGTTCACGCGCATCGGGCTCGCCATGCAGGCAGCCGCGATGGAGCGCCACAACAGCCCGTTCGTCGGCATCGAGGTTGAGACCATGCTGATGCTCGGCTGGGGGCTTGCGGCCGTGTTCGGATTCGCCGCGGGCGCGCTCGCGGCGCCGTCACTGTTTCTCAGTCCGATCATGATGTTCAGCGTGGTGATCTATTCGCTTGCCGCCGCCTCGCTTGGTGGCTGGGATAGCCCGACCGGCGCGATCGTCGGCGGCTTGATCCTCGGCGTCGCCGAGAGCGTCGGCACGACTTTCATCAAGGCGATCGGTGCGGACCTGCGCCTCGCGATACCGTTCCTCTTGATGATCATCGTGCTGGCGGTTCGGCCGCAGGGCCTGTTCAGCCGTTCGTTCATCACCAGGGTGTAGCACGCCGTGAGCCCCTCGCTCTCCCGTAGTCTTGGATGGGCCGCTTTCGCGAGCCTGACCCTGCTGCCTGCCTTCCTGCCAGGGTATCTTCTGTTCCAGGTCTCGATCGCGCTGACCTACGCGATTGCGATCCTCGGCCTCAATCTCATCATGGGCTTCAGCGGTCAGATCTCGATCGCGCAGGGCGTCTTCTTTGCCATCGGCGGCTATATCGTGGCGATCCTGATGACCGCGCACGACCTGTCATTCTGGGCTGCGCTGCCGCCGGCGGTCGTTACTGCCACGATCCTCGGGGTCGTGATCGGCGTACCGGCGTTGCGGCTACAGGGCCTGCAGCTCGCGATCGTCACATTGATGCTCGCGGCGGTCGTGCCGCCACTCATCCTGCGGCTCGACAAATACACCAAGGGCACGGCCGGAATTGCGATGGAGCAGCCTGAGCCGCCGGCGTGGCTGCCGGTTTCGCAGGATACCTACATCTATTTCATTTGTCTCGTGGGCGCGGGGCTCACCGTGCTGGTCATGCTGCAGCTCGTGCGCGGTGAGACGGGCCGGCGGCTCAAAGCCGTGCGCGACAATCCGCTGATCGCCGAAGCCTTTGGCATCAACGTCGCTCGCACCAAGGTCGCCGCATTCGCGGTGAGCGCCGCATTCGCGGGCTTCGCCGGCGGGTTGTTCGCGATGGTGAACGCCTTTGTTAGCCCGGATTCGTTCCAGCTGTTCAAGTCGTTCGAGTTCATCGCGGGCGCGATCATCGGCGGCATCACCAGCATCGCGGGGGCATTCATCGGTGCCGTCATCGTGGTGTTCCTGCCTGAGTGGTCGGCGAACATCAGTCTGGCGATGGCCGGCATCGTCTACGGCGCGGTGCTTGTCGTGATGATGCTGATTGCACGCGAGGGAATCGTCGGCTTGCTGCGTAAAGGCCTTGCCCTCGCGTCCGTCCGCGCGAGCACCGGCGCGAGCAAAGATACTGCGAGGTTAAGTAAGAAGGCTTCGGAAATGAAAGCATGAAAACGCTCAGGGAGAATGCAATGCAACGACGACAGCGGCGTTCGATTGAGGAAACGTGGGCCTTGGCCCTCGCGGTGGCGCTGGCGTGGGTGGCCGCGCCCGCCGTCGCGCAAACTGTGGGGATCACGGATACGGTCATCAAGCTCGGCACCACGGCATCGATCACCGGCCCGACGGCTGCGGTCGGTATGGTCGCGGACGGCATGGATCTGAAGTTCAAGGCCATCAACGCCGCCGGCGGCGTCAAGATGGGTGACGGCAAGACCCGCAAGATCGAGTTCGTCATCGCGGATGATGGCAACGAACCGCCGCGCGCACTCAATAATGCGCGCCGCCTGATCGAGCAGAACCAAGTCTTCGCGCTGGTTGGCGCGATCGGCACGCTGCAGAACCAGGCGATGAAGCCCTATATCACGCAAAAGAAGGTGCCGAACATCTTTGTCTATTCGGGCGTCTATGAGTTCGGCGACGAAAAGCTCAACCCGATGAGCACGCCGCTGGTGCCGTCGTTCACGACCGAGTCGGCGATCTATGCCGAATACATCAAGCGCGTGAAGCCGAACGCCAAGGTCGGGATTCTCTACCTGAACACCGACTTCGGGCAGAACTTCCTCGCCGGATTCAAGGAGGCGATCAAAGGCTCCAGCATCCAGCTCACCGATGCGCAGCCGAACAATTACAGCGACCCGACAGTCGACACGCAGCTCACCAATCTGAAGGCGAGTGGCGCCGACACGCTGCTGCTCGCGACCGTGCCGAAGCCCGCCGCGCAGAGCGTGCGCTTCGCCGCCGAAAGCGGCTGGAAGCCGCTAATCATGATCACCTATGCGGCGTCTTCGCCCGTCGCGCTCAAGCCGGCGGGAATCGAGAACCTGCAGGGCGTGATCACGGGGCAGTTCATGAAACCGATCACAGCCAAGGAATATGCCGACGATCCGGGCGTAAAGCGCTACCTCGCCGACTATGAGCAGTTCAAGCCCCGCTTCGACCGCGGGGACACGCTCGGACAGATGGGCTACATGATCGCCGACGGCGTCCTCGCAGTGCTGCAGGCGATGAAGCAGCCGACACGCGAGTCGATGCTGCACACCGCGCGGCACCTGCAGAACGTCCAGCTCGATCTGCTGCTGCCGACGATCAAACTCAACACCAACGGAGCCGAAGACCCGTTCCCGATCGAGGCGATGCAACTCTTCGTGTTCAAGGGCGAGGGCTACGTCACGACCGGCGATACGGTCAGCTACGAAGGCAAGACACCGAAACTCTAGCGCAATGTCGCCGCCCCGGCCGAGCGGTTGGGGCGGCCCTCATGGCAAATGAGAATCCTGCACATCGACTCCAGCCCGCTCGAAGGACGCTCGGTCTCGCGTGCGCTCAGCGCGCGCATTGTGAACGGGCTGCTCGAACGGTTTCCAGACGCCAGCGTCACCCGGCGCGACCTCGCGGCGGTTCCGCCGCCGCATGCCAGCGCCGAGATTATCGACATCGTGCGCTTCAAGAAGGACGAGCATCTGAGCGCGCGTCAGCTGCACGAGCGCGCGCTCGCGGACACGCTGATTTGCGAGCTGCAGGCGTCTGACATCATCGTGATCGGCTCGCCGATGTATAACTACACGGTCTCCACCCAACTCAAGGCCTGGATTGATCGCGTCGCTCAGGCCGGCCGCACGTTCCGCTACACGCCAGGCGGCTCCGAGGGGCTACTCGCGCCGGGCAAGCACGCCATCGTCGCGATCTCGCGCGGCGGCAACTACACCAACGGCAAGCAGAACCACCGTGACTTTCAGGTGCCGTATCTGCGCGAGATCCTCGGTTTCATGGGCATCGCGGAGGTGAGCTTCGTGATCGCCGAAGGCGTCAACATCTCGCCGGAGGAACGTGCGCGCGTGATGGACAGCGCGAGCCGCGAGATCGTGATGCTCCTCGACCGCCTCACGCCGGACCCGCCGAACATCATTCTCAAACCAACGATAAGCCAGGATACGGGAGGATCACCGATGCAGGTGCCGCAGACCAACTACAAATCGCCATTCCGCTTCAGCCGCGCGAGCCATAGCGTGTTCACCTCGCGCGATCTAAAGAAGTCAGAAGAGTTCTACACCGAGGTCCTCGGTCTTGTAGTGAGCGACTCGGACAAGGACACGCTTTACCTGCGCGGCCTGGAAGAGCGCTCGCACCACAGCCTCGTCATCAAGCGCACCACCGATGCGCCGATGTACGAGCGAGCCGGGCTTCGTGTTTTCGATGACGAGGAGCTCGAATTGTGCAAGCGCGCTTTCGACGAGCAACAGCTTCCGTGCCAGTGGGTCGACCGGCCGTTCCAGGGGCGCACCTTGCATGCGCACGATGTCTGCGGCACGCCGCTCGAGATCTGCGCCACCATGGACCGGCAATCGCGCCTCGACATGGACGTGCACAAGCACAAGGGGGCGCAGGCGCGCCGTTTCGATCACTACCAGATCACGATACCAGACATCGAGAAGGCGACCCGTTTCTACACGGCGCTGGGCTGCCGGGTCGCCGATTACATCACCGCCGCCGGCCACCCGATCGGCGTGTTCCTGCAAATGAAAGACACGCCCTACGACCTCGTCTTCCTCGAGCGCGACGGGCCCGCATTCCATCACTTCGGCTACATCATTCCGGACATCCAAGCGATGCTGCGCGCCTGCGACACGATGGGCGAGCTCGGCTGGGGCAAGAACGTCGAATACGGCCCCGGCAAGCACGGCGTCGGACACTCTTATTATGTCTATATCCTCGATCCCGATGGGCATCGCTGCGAGCTCTTGCTGCCGCCGATCGTCTACATGGACAGCGATGACCCGCCGCATGTCTGGGACGTCGTCACCAGCGAGCGCACCACGGAAGCCTGGGGGCTGCCGCCGCGCGAGTCCTGGTTCTCGCGCCGCTCGCCGTTCCGCGGCGTGAGCGTCACGGCGCCGCCCGCGGGCGGCGCACCGATGACCCTCGAGAAATATTTGCAGATCGCCGAGTGAGGGGCAAAACAATGGCGCGGGTGCCTTATCCCACACGCGAGGAGTACCCGGCGGCCTATCGCGCCGTGTACGATCGGATGCTGCGCGAGCGCGGCAATCCAGCGCCGCACATCTTCCTGGCGCTCGCCAACATCCCGAATCTGCTCGATGTCCTGCTCAACTTTACTCGGGAGATGAAACAAGGCGCCGTGGTGGAGCAGCGCCTGCGCGAGCTCAGCATCTTAACGGTTGGCATGGTCTCGGCCTGCTCCTACGAGTTCGATCATCATTGGAATATCGCGCTGAAGGCCGGGTTGCGCCGTGCCCAGCTCGAGCAGCTCGCGCACGCCGACACCTCACCGGAGTTCAACGACAAGGAGCGCGCGATCGTGCGCTATACGCGCGAGGCAACCGAGCGGATCGACGTCTCGGATGAAACCTGGAACACTCTGACGCAGCACCTCTCGCTACGCGAGGCGATGGACATCGTGATGGCGGTCGCTTGGTACAATGCGGTCGTGCGGATGTTGAAGCCGATGCGAATCGAAACAGAGAGCTGGTTCAATCGGGAATAGACTGCCGAATTGAGGCGACACGACTGTTTGGCCTGGCTGCTATCAACTGGCGGCGGGATCGAATTCTTTTGAGTCGTTTGCGTTGGATCGACGCGCCTTTGTGAAGCTTCGATCTGTCGATATGAACTGCATCAGCATTGGTGCAATGAGCTTGACCGGCTCAAGAGTTCGGCCAGTCTGCTGACCTAGCAATTTGGCGTATGTCTCAAGATCCCGATGCAGTTGCGCCGGTAGCTCCACTGTGAGCTTGACTGGCTTGTCGTCCAGGAGAGCTCTGAGTTTCAGGTTGGGCATCGCATTGCTCCACAATTCAGGTAGGGCGATAGCACAAGGTCTCGATTGACGATGACCCGCACCGGAAACCCTGGCCTGATGGTCAGGGTCGGTTGGATGTTCAGGTTGCGGCGGACGACTTGCTGCCCGGCCTGATTCAGCGAGTCACTGCTCCCACGGCGCAGCGCGCGAAGAACGTCACTATCTGTATTGCTCGCGCCGAGCTCTGAGCCGACGCCAAGAAGCGTGGACAGGGCCGCCGCCATGAATAGCCGGCCCCAGTGATAGTCGACCTGGTCTTCGAGGCCGGCATAGCCTTCTGGGTCTGCGCCGGTTTGGCGTTCGAGAACGATCGAACGCCCGTTCGGGAATATCATGCGCGTCCAGACGAGGAGCACGCGCGATTGTCCGAACGAGACCTGGCTGTCATAGGTCCCGATGAGCTTCGATCCCTGGGGAATGAGCAGGTAGCGTCCTGTCGGACTATCATAGATATTCTCGGTGATTTGGCCCGTCACCTGACCCGGGAGATCTGAGCGAATCCCCGTCAGTAGCGCTGCTGGAATGACTGAACCTGCTTGTACGACGAATTTCGATAGAGGCTTTTCTAGCCGCTCGCCACTCACCGTCCGCTTATCGGTTGGTCCATTGAGGAAAGCGAGTTTGCGATCCTGCATGTTCTGAACCGAGTCAGCATCAATGGCTGGCCTTTCGCCTTGAACATCGGGTTTGTCAGTGGCGATTTGAGGCGCGGGCGTGGAGCTTGCTGGCGCGCGATTCACCGTTGTCGACGACGCGAACAGGCGACTTGTGCGAGCTGCCTCACTCTCCTGCGAGACGCGCTGCTGCTCCGCATCAACACCCAATCGTTCATTGCCCTGTGCTCGGAGAATCGGACGCCCGAGATCACCTGGCAGTGGCGGACCAAGTGGCGGAACACCGGGTGGCAAGCTCGTGTAGTCGCGCGGCAGCTTGGCAAGCTCATCCGCAGTCGTCTTGTGATCGGTGTTGTAAAGCTCGGTCGCCGACTCTTGCCGGCCCCGCCGCGAGTCGAGGGCCCAGATGACAGTGCCGAGTACCACAATGATCGCGACGCTTGCTCCGCCAATGAGCACGCGACGCGAAAGCCGCGTCACAGTCGGAAGATCCGGGTGGAGACGCAGTTCGTCAACAACTTCTCCATCGGAGTTGGAGCGACCCTCGCTCACGATCGCGGTCTCCCGTCAGTGCGCACGATTCGCACCTTCTGCTGATGCTCACTGCCGAGGCGAAGCTCGGCGGCGGCAAACAGACGATCGACCACGAAGTAGTTCTGCCGCGCTCGGTAGTTCACGAGTTGGGCGCCACCGTCGGGACCTAGGACGAACAGTGGCGGCATCTCACCCTGTCGGATGCCGCGCGGGAATTCGATGAAGACCTTCGCGCCATCATCGAAGGCGCGAAGCGGCCGCCACGGTGGCGTGTCTCCCTCAATTTCGTAGCGGAAATTCAATCGCCCAATGTCGAACTCGGGCTCGATCGGAGCCGCTGCCTCGGCGGCGAAGTTCTGCCGTCGCAGCGCAATGAGTTGATCCTGCGGATACTGCCACGAGACCGACGCCATGTAGGTCTTTTCGGTTGATCGCAGCTCGAGATGATAGGTGCGCCGGTCGGTATTGATGACGAGGTTGGTCACGATGTCAGGTCGAGTCGGCTTGACGGCGATGTGAACGCGCTTCGTCTGCCCTACTCCGCTTTCGGTATCGCCGATGATCCAGCGGACAGTATCGCCGGCCGCAACCGGGCCCGATCCGACGAGTTGCTCACCCTCCTGGAGCGCGATATCGGTCACCTGCCCGGGTGAGGCGTAGACTTGGTAGAGAGCGCCGATCGTGTAGGGGTAGACCTGGATCGCATTGATGTAGCCACTACGCGTTGGTTGGACGCGCGCCGCGGCGTTCGCCTTAGCGACGCGGTCGGTCGGACTCCTCGGCTCTGGTCCGATCGGTTTGGCACCGGGAAGTGGCTTGAGTTGCCCGGGCAGCGGCAACGGCTTCGGAACCTCGACGACTTGGATTGGCTTCGGGAGCTCGCCCTGGAGAACCGCGGGCTTCGGGTCCTCATCGTAGCTGATCTCTGGTGGTTTGAAGGTCGTACATGCCGTTACGGCAAGAGCCAGGAGCGGAGAGGCGCGCATATATAAAGAGAAAGGCATCAGCCGAGCTCCTTTGACCAGTTGATCGCGTGGACGAACACCCCGAGCGGGTTCTTGCGGAGCCGGTCGAGGTCGGAGGGGGTGCTGAGCGCGATGGTCAGAATGGCGGTCCAGCGTTCGGTCGCCGCCAATGCCCCATTTTCGTAACGACGTTCAGTCCAAGCGACCCGGAACGAGGTGTCCGAAGCGCGGATCACACTCGACACATCGACTGCAATCTGCACTTTTCCGATCTTCGCGAACGGATCGTTCGTGCGAGCGTAGTCGTTGAGCGCCGCGGCGCCCTTGTCCGTCGCAAAGTCGTAAGCACTGAGCCAGTTCTGCCGAACCACGACCGGATCGACCGGGACCGAGCGCACGTGATCGATGAAACGTGCGAGGTGCCAAGCAATTTGGGCGTCGGTCGGCTTGTAACCCGCGAGAGCCGGAGAGACCGCCTGGGCCTCTCCGTATTTGTCGACCTGCACGACCCATGGGACAACGGTTCCGCGGAGGGATTGCCAAACGAGAGCAACGGACAGTCCGACAGCGAGCACAAGGTTGCCAAACGCGAAGAGGCGCCAATTCCTGGCTTGCACGCGCGTTGATCCAATGCGCTCGTCCCAAACCTGCGCCGCCTTTTGATAAGGCGTCTCGGGCGCTGGCGTGTGGCCATAGCGGACGGATGGCCGGCGGAACGGACTCATTTGCTGTCCTCAGAAAGCGACACAGATGTCGAGCCCCCCGCGTGGTCGCCGGAGCGCACGGCTTGCGTTGCGGCGGACATGCCTTGGCTCATCGCCTGGTGCCGCCGCATGCGTTGCGCCCACGCGGGCACACTGCTCACAGGCGTGGAGGACGGCGCCGTCGGGCCCGCGGAGACGCTCACCCCTGCCCTACTCGCCAATCCGGCGCCGGCCGCGAGCGACGTCGCGCCTCGCACAGCGCCTGAAAGCGCACCCGCGCCTGCTCGGGCACCCATCGCCGCGGCGAGACCCAGACCACCGGCGGCCTGTCCTGCCCCGACAGCCGCGCCGGCGCCAAGCTGCGGCGCGCCTGAGCCGAGGCCACTCGCGATAGCCGGCCCAAAGATTCCGAGCCCGAGGAGCGCGAGCGCTGCAAGTACCAGCGCCATCGCATCCTCGAGCGTCGGCTGGTTGCCCCCGAAACCCTGCGTGAATTGCCCGAACAATGTTGTGCCGATGCCAACGATGACGGCGAGCACCAGAACTTTGATCCCCGACGCAATCACGTTGCCGAGGACGCGTTCGGCCAAGAATGCTGTCTTGCTGAAGAGGCCAAAGGGAACAAGGACGAAGCCTGCCAGCGTTGTGAGCTTGAACTCGATGAGTGTGATGAAGAGCTGCACCGCCAGGATGAAGAAGGCGACAAGCACGACAAGCCAGGCGATCAGCAGCACGAAGATCTGGATGAAGTTCTCGAAGAACGAGACGAACCCCATCAATTCGCTGGCTGCCTTCAGGATCGGCTTGCCGGCATCAATGCCGACTTGTGCGACGCGGCCGGGTTGGAGGAACTGATCGGCGGACAGGCCCGATCCGGAGGCCTTCAAGCCGAGTCCCGAAAGCGAGTTGAACACGATCTTCGCGAGACTGTTGAAATTCCCGATCAGGAACGCGAAAAAGCCGACGTACAGCGTCTTGCGGATCAGGCGCGCGATAACGTCTTCGTCCGGCGCGAGTGACCAGAACAGTCCGGCGAGCGCAATATCAATGACCACCAACGTCGATGACAGAAACGCGACCTCGCCACCAAGCAGGCCGAAGCCAGAATCGATGTACGAGGTGAAGACCTCGAGGAAGCGATCTATGACCCCCGTTCCCTGCATGGTCAGCGCTCATCCGAATTCGCGTCAGGCATCTGACGAAAGGCCGGCGGAGTCGGCGGCACACCGTCGATGTCCGATCCGGACGGTGCTGTTGCCGGATCCGGCGTCACCGCGAATGAATCGATCGGACGATTTTGGTGCAGCTGCCTCGGGACAAAGAATCGCTCGCGGGATTTTGCCCAGGCAGCTTTGCAGGCTGGGTCATCGACGGCGGCCGGACCGAGGGCCTTGCAACGCGCAAGCTCGGAGGATGAGGGAGCGTTCTGATTGCCCTGCGACGAGACCGACGGCGTTGGCTCACGGCGCAACCGCGCGACATCGATCGCGCACGCAAGCACTGTGCCCGCGAGCACGATGACGGCGCCAATACGCGCAACGAACTTCGCCTTCATGCTTTGCTCCGCTGCTCAGTGGAACATTCGGACGGACTGCGGCTGATACGCTTGAGCGCCCGACAAGAATCGGTCGAGCTGAGCACGCGCCTGCTCCTGGTTTGCGTCCGAACGCGCGCCGGAAAGGCTCTGGGCCCGCGACTGCGCGGCGATCACGGCGGTCAGGTCCGCAAGCTGCTTTGTCTGGAGTGCAATGAGTTGATTGCCGGCTTGCGTCGCCTGAAGCGCGCCAACAGCGGATTGGCTCGATGAGACGAGCGCGTCCGTCTCGCTCCTTGTGGTGTCGAGGTTCTGGACGATACCGGCCTGAACTTTCAAGGCATCATGATGAGCGGCGAGTGAATTCTGCCAGCGCTCCTTGGCATCACTAATGAGCTGCTGCGACGATGTCGCGCCGGTGTAACCTTGCGGATAGATGCGCCCAAACGCCTGCTCGATCTGCCTGATGTCGTAGGCGATGCGCTGCGCCTGACTAAGAAGCTGTTGTGTACGTACGAGCGATTGCTGGATCGATTGGAGGCTTGAATAAGGCAGGTTGGCGAGATTCTTCGCCTGGTTCAAAAGCATCTGCGTCTGGTTCTGCAGGCTCGTGATCTGATTGTTGATCTGCTGCAGCGCGCGCGCGGCCTGCAGCACATTCTGTGCGTAGTTTGATGGATCGTAGACAAGCATCTGTGCTCGCGTCGGCTCCGATGCGAATGCGACGACTACACAGGCGACTGCAGCCAAACCCGCGCAGTGGATTCTGCGAAGACTCATGCGATTGACTCCAAAGAAGTCGTGGCGGGCTTTGGTGAGACCAGATCACCGACAACCAGGTCGGCGGCCCAATCGAGACCCTTCTGGCGCAACCATGCGGCCGCAAAGCCATCGCGGCCTTGCTCAGCCACTGTTCGTGAGATCACGGCCTGATCGGTTTTCGAGGAGGCGGCCGTGAACGCGAGCGCAATCTCACCTAACCCCAGCTCGAACAGACGATTTCCGCGGCGCGATTGGCAGTAATAGTCGCGCTTTGGTGTCGCGCGGGCGATGATCTCGATCTGGCGATCGTTGAGGCCGAACCGCCTGTAGACCGCCAAGATCTGCGGTTCGATCGCACGCTCGTTGGGAAGGAACAGGCGCGTCGGACAGCTCTCAACGATGACAGAAGCAATGGCGCTTGTCTCGATGTCCGCGAGTGACTGAGTGGCGAATACAACTGACGTGTTTTTCTTGCGCAGCGTCTTGAGCCACTCGCGCAGTCGCGCTCCGAAAGTCGGATCATCGAGCGCCAGCCAACCTTCGTCGACAATAAGCAGGGTCGGCCGCCCATCAAGGCGACCCTCGATCCGCTGGAAGAGATAGGAAAGCACCGCGAAGGCGGCTCCGGTGCCGATCAGACCTTCGGTCTCGAAGGCCTGGACGTCGGCGGCACCGATCTGCTCGGCCTCGGCATCAAGAAGGCGACCGTGAGGACCGCCGAGACAATAGGGTTGAAGTGCGCGCTTGAGGGCACCGGCCTGCAACAGCACGGAGAGGCCCGTCAGGGTACGCTCGACCACAGGCGCAGAGGCGAGCGAGTTGAGCGCGGTCCACACATGCTCCTTGGTCTCGGGTGTGACCGGTACACCCTCGCGGGTGAGGATGGCGGCAATCCACTCCGCGGCCCAGGTTCGCTCAGCGGCGTCATCGATTGCGGCAAGCGGCTGGAGGGCTACGGGCTCGATCGCATCCTCGGTCAAAGCACCGCCCAGGTCGTGCCAATCGCCGCCCATCCCGAGTGCCGCGGCGCGGATCGATCCGCCGAAGTCAAACGCAAAGACCTGAGATCGCGGATAACGCCGAAACTGCAGCGCCATCAGGGCGAGCAGAACGCTCTTGCCGGCGCCGGTTGGCCCGACGACGAGGGTATGGCCGACATCCCCGACATGCAGCGAGAACCGGAACGGGGTTGAGCCTTCGGTCTTCGCGAAGAACAGTGGAGGGCTGTTTAGATGCTCGTCGCGTTCCGGACCTGCCCACACGGCCGAGAGCGGTATCATGTGAGCAAGATTGAGCGTCGAGATCGGCGGCTGGCGGACATTGGCATAGACGTGTCCGGGCAAACTGCCGAGCCACGCCTCGACGGCGTTCACAGTCTCGCAGATGCAGGTGAAATCGCGCCCCTGAATGACCTTCTCGAGCAGGCGGAGCTTCTCATCGGCTGTTGCGGCATCGTGGTCCCAGACCGTGACCGTTGCGGTGACGTAAGCCGACGAAACAGCGTCCGATCCGAGCTCCTGGAGCGCCGCGTCCGCATCCATCGCCTTGTTGTGCGCGTCGGTATCGAGGAGGGTTGACGCTTCGTTGGTCATGACCTCCTTGAGGATCGCCATGATCGATTTGCGCTTGGCGAACCATTGGCGCCGGACTCTGGTCAGCAGTCGCACGGCCTCCGTCTTGTCGAGGCAGATTGCGCGGGTCATCCAGCGATACGGAAAGGCGAGCCGGTTGAGCTCATCGAGGATCCCCGGAAAGGTCGCCGTGGGGAAACCAACGACCGTCAAGGTACGCAGGTGAGCCTTGCCAAGCCGCGGCTCAAGCCCGCCAGCGAGCGACTCATCAGCGAGCAACACATCGAGATGCATCGGAGTCTCGGGCACTCGGATGCGATGCCGCTTTGTCGAGACGGTTGCGTGCAGATAGGTGAGCGTCTCCTCGTCCGACAGCCAGGTCGCTTCGGGAACGAAGCCCTCGATGAGCTGCAAGACGCGATTGGTGCGATCGATAAAGCCATCCAGGAGCGCGTGCACGTCGACCTCACCCCGACGCGACTGGCCCTCATAGAGCCACGCCTCGGCGCGAGCGGCCTCCTCACTCGGCGGCAGCCAGACGAACGTCAGGAAATACGCGCTCTCGAAATGTGCCCCTTCTTGTTCGAACTGGGCGCGCCGTTCGGCGTCAACGAGCGTGGAGACCGGATCAGCAAACTGGCTCAGTGGGTAGCGCTGCGCCGACACCCTGCTCGCTTCAACGAAGATCGCCCACCCGGATCCGAGCCGACGAAGGGCATTGTTGAGCCGCGCGGTTGTCCCGACGAGTTCGGCCGGCGTGGCTGAGTCGAGATCAGGACCCCGAAAGCGAGCGGTTCGCTGGAACGAGCCATCCTTATTCAGCACTACGCCCGATGCGATCAGCGCGGCCCACGGCAGAAAGTCCGCCAGCATCTTGGGTCTTCGGCGATATTCGGCGAGGTGCAGCATTAGGCTCACACCCCGAAATGTGTTGGATAACGCAGGTGGCAGCGCACGACGTCGACGAACTGCGGGTCGCGCTTGGTCGCCCACACCGCTGCCAGATGGCCGAGCGCCCAAAGCGCAACGCCAGCAAGCCAGAGGCGAAGCCCGAGACCGACCGCGGCCGCGATCGTCCCGTTCGTGATCGCAACTGCCCGCGGCGCACCGCCGAGCAGAATCTGCTCGGTGATGGCACGGTGAACCGGAGCCTCGAAGCCTGGGACTTCGTCCTGAGCGAGCCCATCAATCATCAGATCAGCGCTCCGCCCGCGAACGAAAAGAACGAGAGGAAGAACGAGCTCGCCGCAAACGCGATCGAGAGGCCGAACACGATCTGAACAAGTCGACGGAAGCCGCCGGACGTGTCGCCAAAGGCAAGCGTCAGTCCGGTAATGATGATGATGATCACCGCCATGATCTTGGAGACCGGCCCCTCGATCGATTGCAAGATCTGTTGCAGGGGCTGCTCCCACGGCATGTTCGAGCCGGCCGCATGCGCAGGAGTCTCGACCGCGACGAGAGCGGCGAGCGCGAGTATCGCGTCGACGTAATGGCTCATGCGGTAACGCAGACGGGTCATACTTTGTCTCCGGATTGCGCAGACTCTTGAGCGGGAGAGGCAAGGACGTAGTCACCGTTTGGTCCGAGCCCCTGAAGCACAACGAGCTCGGACAGCCTGCGCTCAAAGCCGCGCCCGCTGAGGACCGCGATGACGTCGATGGTTTCGGCAATGAGCGCGCGCGGGACCGTGATCACGGCCTCCTGGATCAGCTGCTCGAGGCGACACAGCGCGCCGAGGGCGGATCCAGCGTGGATCGTGCCGACGCCGCCAGGGTGTCCTGTACCCCATGCCTTCAGCAAGTCGAGTGCTTCGGCCCCGCGCACTTCTCCGATCGGGATTCGATCGGGGCGCAAACGCAGCGATGAGCGCACGAGATCTGAGAGCGACGCAACGCCGTCCTTGGTTCGCAGCGCTACAAGGTTCGGTGACCGGCACTGGAGCTCGCGCGTATCCTCGATGAGTACGACGCGGTCGCCCGTGCGGGCGACTTCGGCGAGCAGTGCATTGACCAGAGTTGTCTTGCCCGTTGACGTTCCGCCGGCGACCAGCACGTTGCGCCGCTCCTGGACGGAAAGGCGTAGCACCGCCGCTTGTTCGGCAGACATGATGCCAGCCGCGACGTAGTCCTCGAGCGTAAAGACAGCGACCGCCGGTTTGCGGATGGCAAACGCGGGGCCGGCAACGACCGGCGGGATAAGTCCCTCGAAGCGCTCCCCCGTCTCAGGCAACTCCGCGGAAATACGGGGTGCTCCAGGGTGCACTTCGGTGCCTACGTGGTGGGCGACAAGACGAACGATACGCTCGCCATCGGCTGCGGACAGCCGCTCTCCCGTGTCGGCTAGCCCTTCGGCAAGGCGATCCACCCACAAGCGACCGTCGGGATTGAGCATCACCTCGACGATCGCAGGGTCTTCGAGCCAGAGCGCAATCGCAGGGCCGAGCGCCGTACGCAGCATCCGTGCGCCGCGTGAGATCGCTTCCGTCCTGTATGAAGGTGCTCCGATCATCGCCCCACCCGCGCGGCTCAATGCGGGGTGAGTAGAGAAGGCCAGAGGGCTCTCAACGCAACAATGATTGCGGCGTCGTAGTGCTATGGCGAACAAAGACAGGTAGTCGCGAGGACGTCCAACTGCGAAGTCCGAGTGGCGCTTCCGTCATCGAGCGCTGGCGCGAATGAGATTCAATCTCGCCCCGCCAATCTGGTCGGGCAGATGATCCACTTGCAGCACATATGGCGTGACTGCAGACCGCACGCCACCGGCAAGCAATCCCGTCCCGAGTAAGGTAACAATCGCCGCCGAAGCCAAGCCTGCGAGGCGCCAACAGCGCAGTTGCGCGTGAGCGCGGCAAAGATGGTTGTTCCAAGCTCGCAGTGCGTTCCTATGCCGCTCCACAGTGAAAGCGAGGTTCGGGCGGAAGCGCTGATGTTGTTTAAGCTCGAGCTCGCACCGGGATCTGGTTCTAGGTTGCGGCCAGGCGAACCACATCAACGAGCCAATCTGCAGTGCGATGTTAAACGAAAACGCTGCCTGATAGGCGATCACTGGATAATGGCCATTCTCACTGGCCCAAAGCTCAATGATTGCGCCAGTGGTGAACTGCGTGACCAACGCGCCGCCCAGCTGGAAGACGTTGAGCGCCGCGTTGGCTCGGCCAGCGACCTCTTTCGGATAGTGCTCCGCCAGCAGGGCATAGTTCAGTACGGTCGCGGTGCCGAAGCCGCTCACGATCACCCACAACAGGCAAGGTGGTAGAGGCCATCGTAGAACGAGGGCGATCTGGGCGATCACAAACAGCAGCACCGTGCAGCCGAGCATGCTTGGTAACGACATGCCGTTCCGGCGCAGTCGATCCGCACCTAGTCCGAGGAGCAGGGCCGCTGGGCTCAGAGCGATCGCCATAATGAACAGATGTCGAACCACGTCGCTCCGACCGAGCGTCTCGACATCGGCAAGCCAAGATGCCGCCCACAATCCATGTAACGCCCAGGATGTTCCGATGCTGGTCGCGGCGAGCGGCGCGATGCGCCAAAAGCGCCGGTCGGAAAGGACGGCCTTCAGATCGAACCCTTGTGGATCTTTGGACGCGGCCCCCTCGCGCTGCAACTCCGGCACCGCAAGATGGACGAGCAGCGCACCCGCCGCAGTCGTTCCCGCGAGGGTGACAAACAATCCACGCCAGCCGATCGATTGCAGCAACCACTCCGCCGGAGTCGTCGCGCTCACGGCTCCGAGTGCGCCGATCATCACGAACCACCCGTTCGCCAAGGCGAGACGCTCTTTGGGAAAGCACTCGACGATTGCTTTCAGTCCCGCCGTCAAAGCGCCAGCCATCCCAACACCAAGAAGGGCGCGGCCCAACGCCAGGACTGCAACGCTTTGGGCGTTCGCAAACAGCAGCGCACCGACGGCTGCAACAGGTAGCAGAAGCGTTTGGACGCGGCGCGGCCCGTGACGGTCGAGTAACATGCCCAATGGCAGTTGAGCGGCCGCAAACGTCAAAAAGAATGTCGAGGTCAGTAAACCAAGGCTTGCGGCGCTGAGGTTGAACTCGGACGACAAGCTCGGGGCAATCAAGCTATTGATGGAGCGATAGAGAAAGGTGAGGAAATAGCCGACAACAAATGGCCCGAAGACAAGCAAGATTGACCGGCGGTGATTTTGCACCTCGTCCCCCACGACCTCATTGCGAGGCACCTCGTATTCGGCGCGATCAAGCTTCTGGTCCGTTGGAGGATTGGCCCTCCCCTACCCCCTCAATGTCCATCGACACCTCGCGAAGGACGTTCTGTCCCTTGGCAATGCGCCGGCCGAGCGTCTCGATGAAACCCTGGTAGCGTTCCGCTCCCTTGGCCTTGGCAGTTGCCTGTGCGCTGTCGGGTAATGGCGGGGTGACGGTCAGCCAAAATCGCACGAACAAGGCCAACGCCTCGGCGGAAATCATCGTGTCCCGCTCCAGCCGCTCGATCTGACGCGTTAAGCGGTCGAGCCGGCGCGCGAATGCCGCCTCGCGGCGATCCTCCGCATCGGGCGAGAGAAACGACGCGACGGCAGCTTCGATGATTGTCGATTTCGTAAGCCCCTTGCGGGCCGCGAAATCCTCGACCCGTTGCAAGAGCGCCGGCTCGAAGTAGACATTCATTCGCGCCTTCATGGCGCGCCCTTACAGCTCGATGCCATCATTCGGATCCATTGCGGCTTGGCGCGCGACCGTCCGCATGCGCTGTTGCACGGCGTTGGAGCGAACGTCCTCGTCATCGGACTCGTCCTCGACCAATGCGAATTCATTGGAGGTCTGCGACTGCTCGGAGGCGATGGCTTCGTGCTCCGGAAGCGCGGGCTCGCGGCGAATGCCGCCATCGGAGTCGCTTTGATCCGACGAGGTTCCGGAAGACAGCGCAGCTGAGGATCTAAATGGAAGCGGACTCCAATCGTCGTGCCGATTGGGCTGATCTTCCGATGCATCCTCGCATCTCGGCGTCAGCGATGGGGGTGGCAACACGCAGGCCGCGAACCCCTTGTCCTGATAGTACCGCACTTTCTTTGCTCGGATCGGCGGCACACCCGACACGAGCACCAACTCGTCGGATGGAGGCAGCTGCATCACCTCGCCCGGCGTCAGTAACGGCCGCGCCGTCTCCTGACGGCTCACCATCAGATGACCAAGCCAGGGTGCGAGCCTGTGACCTGCGTAGTTCTTCATTGCACGCATTTCGGTCGCGACACCCAGCGCGTCCGATACGCGGCGCGCGGTACGTTCGTCGTTCGTCGCGAACGCCACCCGGACATGGCAGTTGTCGAGGATCGAGTGGTTCGGCCCGTACGCCTTCTCGATCTGATTGAGCGACTGCGCGATCAGGAAGCTCTTGAGGCCATAGCCCGCCATGAAGGCGAGCGCCGACTCGAAGAAGTCGAGCCGCCCGAGCGCCGGAAACTCGTCCAACATCAGCAAGAGGCGATGGCGTCGCGCAGGCGCGTCGAGCACCTCTGTGAGGCGCCGTCCGATCTGGTTGAGGATAAGGCGAACAAGCGGCTTGGTTCGGCTAATGTCGGACGGTGGTACAACGAGATAAAGGGTTGCAGGCTTTTCGCCATTGACGAGGTCGGTGATGCGCCATTCGCAGCGGCTGGTCACCTTGGCGACAACAGGATCGCGGTACAGGCCCAGAAAGCTCATGGCCGTTGAGAGGACACCGGAGCGCTCATTCTCGCTCTTGTTCAAGAGCTCACGCGCTGCCGACGCGACGACGGGGTGTGGCCGATCGCCGAGATGCAGCGTCGTCATCATTGAGCGAAGTGTCGCCTCGATGGGGCGGCGCGGGTCGGAGAGGAAGTTGGCGACACCAGCCAGTGTCTTATCCGCCTCTGCGTAGAGGATGTGCAGGATCGCACCGACAAGGAGCGCGTGACTAGTTTTCTCCCAGTGATTCCGCCGCTCAAGCGCACCCTCGGGATCGACCAGGATGTCAGCGACATTTTGGACGTCCCTCACCTCATTGTCGCCGCGCCGCACCTCCAGCAGCGGATTGTACGCCGAACTTGACGGGTCGGTCGGATCGAACAGAAGCACGCGGCCGAGCCGCGAACGCCAGCCGGCTGTCAGATGCCAATTCTCCCCTTTGATGTCGTGAACAATCGCGGATGACGGCCAGGTCAGCAGTGTCGGAACGACCAGGCCCACTCCCTTGCCCGAACGCGTCGGTGCAAAACAGAGGACGTGCTCCGGCCCATCGTGGCGAAGGTACTCGCGTTCAAACCGCCCGATCACGACGCCCGCTGATTGAAAGAGACCTGCCTCACGGACTTCGCGCGGTCTTGCCCAGCGGGCCGAACCATACGTCGTGACCTCGGCAGCCTCCCGCGCGCGCCAGACCGACATCCCAACCGCAATGCCAATCGCCGCGAAGCCTCCGGACGAAGCGATGATCGCCCCCTCGACGAAGACCCGCGGCGCGTAAGCGTCGAACCAGTACCACCAGAGAAAAAATGAGGGCGGCGGGTAGAGTGGCAGGCCCCCAACGTGGGCGAACGGCATTCCAAGCTGCGGCTGGTACGCGAGCCGCCACGCCGTCCACTGTGTCGCCGTCCACATGGCGGCCAACACGATCAGCGAGACGAGAAGGATCTGACCCCACAGGATCTTGGTGGCGGACAAGTAAAGCCCCAAATCCGATGACCTGGAGCCAGAACGCGATTCAGCGTCAAAAGTGCAAGCGATCCTGTGAGGATGTCGCGCAAATGGAGGCAATCTCGTACAGATGCCGTGGCTCGGACGCGCATGGCCAAAGGCGCATTCCGAAGGAAGGGACTTCTATGAATGTCTTCGAAATTGTCCTGGTGATGCTGGCAATGGCGGTGCTGCTGCTTGGGATCGCGCGCCGGCTGAAGCTGCCCTATCCAGTGCTGCTCGCGATCGCCGGGGCCGCGGTGGCGATCGCCCCGATCAATCCGGGTTTACACCTGGAACCCGACCTTGCGCTGGCCCTCTTCGTCGCGCCGGTATTGCTCGACGCGGCCTATGATACGTCGCTGCGCGACCTGAAGCGTTATTGGGCGCCGATCGCTAGCCTTGTCTTGATCGCTGTGGGCCTGACCACGGTTGCCGTCGCCTGGGTCGTTCATGCTCTTGTCCCCACCATCCCGTGGGCCGCGGCCATTGCGGTCGGCGCGATCGTGGCCCCGCCCGATGCCGTCGCCGCCACGACGGTTCTGCGCGACGTCAAACTTCCCCATCGCGTTTCAGTGATCCTCGAAGGTGAGGCGCTGCTCAATGACGCCTCGGCCCTGCTTATTTATCGTCTCGCGGTCACAGCTGTGCTCGCCGGCGGCAGCGTTGGCGCGGAGGCTATTGCGCCCGCATTTCTTCTATCGCTGTTTGGCAGCCTGATCGCCGGCGTGGGGTTCGCCTGGGTAACTGGGCACGTCACCCGCCGCATTGAGGATGCGCCCTCGTCGATCATCCTCCAGTTCGTCAGCACCTATGGCGTCTGGCTTCTCGCCGAGTGGGCCGGGCTATCACCAATACTGACCATGGTTGTTTACGCGATGACGCTGGCGCGCTCGTCCCCTGCCTATCTGCCAGCCCGGTTGCGCATCCCGTCCTATGCGGTGTGGGAGACCGCCGTGCTGGTGCTGAACGTGCTCGCCTTCCTCGTCATCGGACTGGAGCTTGGACCTGCGATTGCGGCGGCGCGGCCCGGAGAGCTGGAGCGGTGGGTTTTGGTCGGCGGTGCAGTGCTCGCGACCGTGATCGGCGTCAGGCTGTTCTGGACGCTCGCGGCAGCGCTATGGTCGCAGTGGCGGATCAGACGAGCTGGCGCGGCACCGCCGCCCGACGGCCCACTGCCGAGCTGGCGGACAGGGCTGATGATCGGCTGGGCGGGCACGCGCGGGCTCGTTACCGTCGCGACTGCGCTGGCGCTGCCGCAGAACTTTCCCGAGCGTGGCATGCTCTTGTTCGCAGCGTTCACCGTGACGCTCGGCACGCTGCTGATTCAAGGGCTGACACTACGAACGCTCGTGCTCGCACTCGGCGTGCGCGACGACGCCATGGTCGATCGGGAAGTACGCGAGGCGCGCGTTACGACGGCTGAGGTCGCTCTGGCTGCGCTGGCTGATGAAAAGGGGCAAGAGGCTGACGTGCTGCGCGAGGAGCTGGAGGCCGAGCGCCGTATTGCCTCCGCGGCGACTCATGGCGAGGGTCGGCCAGTCCTTCCCGCGAAGGCGTTGCGGGCGAGAATACTCGTCGCGCGACGGAATCGCCTCATCGCCATGCGGAAAGACGGCGTTATCGGTGACGAGGCTTTCCACCGGCTCGAGGAGGAACTGGATTTCTCTGAGCTTGCCGTGGCGACGCGAACATAGGGGGCCAAGCCGTATGCCTAGGGACCACCAATGCCGCGTTGACGGCCGAACTCCCATTTGACGCCCCCGCCGGGCATCACAAATCCGGATACCTGCCGCCCAAGGCGCCGCTCGAGCGCCGGTCTCCAGGGTACCAGCGCAAAAGCGAGACCGTCACCGATCATCGCAAACCGACCTGACGCAAGATCGATGCGCTGGCGATAAATGCCAGCGACGGTCTCGCCCTCTGAACAGCGTTTATAGGGGAGCGCGTTCTCCGACTCCAGCTTCGACGCGGTGGCGTCAAGCTCGCGCCGCCGCAGCGTCTCGATGAGATCGCGCGCGAAGACGACGCGTTGGGCAGTCCTCCGCGCAAGCCCCTTTTCGGCCAGATGATTGATGCGCGCTTCGAGCGCCTGGCGAATCTCTTGTCCAAATCCTCCTTGGGACAGCGAAACCGGCTCGCGGACAACCAACTGATGATAAAACCAAGGGGCGCCGGGCGCTCTCACCTGCTCTTGGATCGTCAGATCGGACCGCAGGGGGAGAAAGGCCCGCGGCTGGGCCGACGCATCTCCAACCGCA
>Ga0081539_10000413_pt1 | contig 91117 bp, 70 predicted proteins | sample TabmetS4T2R2_FD_71023 | JGI IMG/M metagenome (GOLD analysis project Ga0081539, IMG submission 71023) | Tabebuia heterophylla rhizosphere microbial communities from the University of Puerto Rico - S4T2R2 | ecosystem: Host-associated > Plants > Roots > Rhizosphere ...
CGAACACCGCTCCAGTTTGTCACTCTGGGAATCGTGCCGAGGTGATTGTTCTGCGGGAACAGTTGCGGCGCCGTGTAGTTCAAAGCCGCTCGCTGCACGCGCTCGACCTCGCCGTCGCCGGGAATGAAGCCTTCGGAGTCGTGGCGCATGCCGAAGTTGAATTCGTTGACGACGCTGGCGCTGATGACTCGCACCCAGTTCGCAGACCAGCCGTCGTCTTTGTAAAGGTAGTGTGAATTGATGCCCCAACGATTGTTGTCGTTGCCGGGCCAGCCTGACGTGCCCGTGCCGAGATTGTCAGACGTCCACCACTGGTACTTCCAGTAGACCGTGTCGGCGTTTGAAGGTTTGACGTCGAAGCGAAGCACTTGGCTGCGTTTGGGAACGTCCTGCGGGCTTTGCGAAACGTAGTTGAATGCAGAACCACCCGAGCCGCCCGAGGTGTTCGGCAAGGGGAAGTAGTTGAGCAACGCAAAACCGCTCGCGTTGAAGCGCGACTGCGGAATGATGTTGAGGCCGAGTTGGTTCGTTGCAGTTGCGCGCGAAGGATCGCGGAAGCAGCCGCTCGTGTCGGAAGTGGAGCAGCCACCCGGCAGGAGAGGATCTTTTACAAACACTCTCTGGTTCGATGAATTGATCGACTGCGAGAAGTCGCCATTGCGCTCGAGCGCGGTAGGCATCGTTACAAAGCGCGGGTCCTGCGGCGTGATCTGGTGCGGCTTCTCGTAAGCAAAGAAGAAGAAGGCTTTGTCTTTCAGCCAGAAGTTGCCGCCTTCGCCGAATTTCGGCAGCCACATCGGACCACTGAAGTTGCCCCCGGGATAAAGGTGTCGATAAAGCGGTTTCTTCAGACCGGCTTTGTTGTTGAAGAACGGCGTGGCGTTGAGCGATTCGTTGCGGAGGAAGTAGTAGACGGAGCCGGCGAAGTCTTTGCCGCCGCCTTTGGAAACGATGTTGATGATCGCGCCGCCGTTGTTGCCGTACTCGGCGCCGTAGTTGTTGCGCAACACTTTTACTTCCGCAACGGCGTCCTGGTTGATCGTCATGCTCAGCTTGTTTGAGCCGCTGGGCTCGCCGGCGAACAAGCCGTCGATCGTCGGCACAGTCGAGCGGCCACGCTGGCCGGAGATGTTTGGGAGGTCGGTTCCGAAACCGTCGCCGGCGCCTTCAATGTCGTCGTTGTTTGAAGTGCCGGGCAGGAGGCGCAGGAGCGAAGTGACGTCGCGGCCCTTGGTCGAGATCAGGTTGATCTGATCGGCAGTGAGACGTGCGGTCAGGTCGCTGCTCTCACGTTCGACGATCGCGCCTTCACTCATCACGCTTACGGTCTCGCTGACCTGGCCGGGCTGCAGTTTGAGATCGCCGAGCGCGAGGTTTTCGTTCGCGCTAAGGATCACGCCGCGTTGTTCGAGTGTTTGAAAACCCTGGCGCTCGATTTTGAGCGCGTAGGCGCCGGGCTGGAGTGCCGCAAAATTAAAACGGCCCTCACTGTCGGTGGTGGAGCCGCGTGCTTGTCCGGTCTTCTCGCTGGTTAGCGTGACGGTGGCGCCGGGAATCATGCCGCCCGTCTGGTCCATGACTGCGCCTGAGATTGAGCCGGTAATCGTTTGCGCGCGGGCGATTGGGCCGAGCGCGAGCAACGCGACGACGATCGTCAGGAACGGTGCTTTACAACGCAGAAAACTGAACATGGGACTCCTCCTTCGATTTGGCAAATCCTTGCGAACATCAAATTGTCTCTAGTTGGGACAATTTATTTACAATTAAAAGACGAGGGGACTACCCAATAAAGCTGTGACTGGTTTTCCGGTTATGGCCGGCGTTTGCGATCAGCGGAGGCAGCCGGCACGCCTCAGGGTGAACAAACTACTCCTGCTGCTGCGCTTCTTCGAGCGCAAATGCTCTCTGGGCCCGAACGATGTGCTCGCGCATCGCTTCACGCGCTTCATCCGGCTGGCGGGCACGGATGGCGCGATAGACTTTTCGATGGAGCTCAAGTGCTTCGTTGAAATCGTGTGCGCGCTGGATCGTCTCGCGGCGCCGCTCGTACAGGATTGCCGACACCATTTCGACGAGTGTCGCGAGTGTCGGATTGCCTGACGCGGCTGCGACGGCGCGATGAAACGCGACGTCGTGTACGAGAAACTGCTGCGGATCCTTTAGCGATGCGAACATGTCGGCGATTTGTTCTGACATCGTCGCGAGTTGCTCGCCAGTTGCGCGTTCAGCGGCGAGTCCGGCGGCGCCTACTTCCAGCACCGATCGCGTTTCAAACATGTGCTCAAAACTGAAGCCGTGCAGTTGTGCGAGCAGGCGCAGGGGTTCACTGTCGAGGGCTGGAGGACCATCGCAGATGAAAGTGCCTGCGCCCTGCCGCGACTGGAGCACACCCATCGAGATCAGAGAGCTCAGACCGGCGCGCAATGCCGGGCGGCTGATGCCGAGCTGTTTTGACAATTCGCGCTCGGGCGGCAGGCGTTCGCCGGGCTGTAGATCCTGTTGCTTGATCAGCTCGTACACCCGCGCGACGACCTGTTCCGTGCTCGGCGCGGAACGGAGCGGCTGTACCACTTTCAACTTCGGAACCGCTGAATTGGTCATAACAATCTGGAATCGAGCGCGGAACTTATAATACCAATCGTGACAGGCGTCAAGGTTTTTTAACCACCGATGTCACGGATAAATCCGGATTTGATCCGTGTCATCCATGGTTAACTAGCCTTCCAAAGCGTGCGGCTGCTGCCTTTGAGCGTTTTGTTCATGAACTTCTCGTTCATGATCAGAAATGCGCCGAGCCCGTGGAAGTCGTTCACGTTGCGCTTGCGCGCGAAGTAGTAAGCGAGATCGGCGACGTTCGTGCCTTCGCAGATGTCCGCGATGTTTGTCTGCCCATCCGTGTCGAGCGAGATCTTCGTGAGCACGCCCGCGTACCCACGCTGCGCGACCTTGGCAAACTTCTTCTCTACATACCCACGATCAACCGCCATCGCCGTCACGTACGTGTACATGCTCGAGCTCGACGTCTCGAGCCAGTTCGCAGGATCCTCGCCCTTATCGACCACCTGATACCAAAGCCCTGTTTTTTCGTCCTGATACCGCGCCCACGCTGTCACGAGCAGTTTGAGGTGGCCAATCAACAACGGTCGCATGGGATGATCGCGCGGCAGTAGCTCGAGCACCTCGATGAGCGTCATACCAAACCAGCCCATCGCACGGCACCACTTCTCCGCGGAATGCTTCGTTTCCTTGTCCGCCCACACGGATTGCCCGCTCTCGTCGTAAGCGTGAAACATCAGGCCGGTGAGGGGATCGTTCAAATGCAGCCAGTAGGTCAGTAATTGATGAACGGCCTCATCATTCGCGTATTTGCTGTCGCCAAATATGCTCCCGTAGCGCACCAGGAACGGCATCGACATGAACACGCCATCGCCCCATAACTGCCACTCGCGGCTCTTACCCGTCGCATGCCAGAAACCGCCGTCTTTCGTGCGCGGGTACGTGTCGAACCGCTGCCGGATGCGATCGGCGGCGAGCTTGTACTTTTGCTCCCTCGTTTCCTGGTAAAGCAGCAGGAGGAGATTGCCGGGAAGCATGCTGTCGAGATTGTCGAACTTGATCTCGCGCACTTCACCCTGTGCATTCGCGCTGCGGACGAGACCTTGATCGTCCACGTGCATGTCTACCCAGTCTTTGATGTATTTCCGGTAACGAGGATCGCGTGTGCGCTTGTAAACGAGATACTGGCCGTAGAGATACAGCGATTTGGCGTAGCCCCACGAGCCGAGATCCTTTGCGGTGGGATAGCGCTTCATCGTTGATTCGACCATTGATACTGACCAGTCAGTCTTCGCCTGGGCGATTGGGCAGGAAGAGATGAGTAACAGTGTAATTACTATAATCAGCTTCATGGGTCCTCACTTGTTAGACAAGATGACAGGATTTACAAGATTTACAGGATCCTGTGCTACTTTATGCGCACCGAACTACAGGTGAATGGTTTGACCAATAACACAACCGCGGGAGAGAAGCAATGACCAAGTCTCGTGAAGAAACGTCTCACGACCCAGGCCGGCGCAAGTTTCTGAAAGGCGTCGGTATCGTTGGCGCGGGCGCCGCTATCGCCGACCACTTGTGGGTCGAAGGCGAAGCGGCAGAAGCCAATCCGGGGTCGCTCTCGGGAACGGTGAAAGTCGTTCTCGACGTGAACGGACAGAAGCGCGAGGCGCAAGTCGAGCCGCGCACGACGCTTCTCAACGCGATGCGCAATCATCTCGAGCCCGCGGTTACTGGTCCAAAGCTCGTCTGCGACGTGGGAACGTGTGGCGCGTGCACCGTGCTGCTGGATGACAAGCCTGTTTACTCGTGTCTCGTTCTCGCGGTCGATGCGACGAACAAAAAGATCACAACAGTCGAAGGACTCGGTACGCCGGACAATCCGAACGCAGTGCAAGCGGCATTCGTTGAGAACGACGCGTTGATGTGCGGCTTCTGCACGCCCGGCTTTGTCACGACGATCTCAGCGTATTTGAAGAAGAACCCGAACCCGTCACTCGCGGAAGTGCGCGAAGCGTGCAAGGGCAACTTCTGCCGCTGCGGAACCTACCCGCGTGTTTTCGAAGCAGCACTCGCGGCCGCGAAAGGGACTCAGGCTTAAGTCATGCAACAACCACAAGCACAACCATCTCCTTCTCCTAAACCGAAGAAAAAGATCCGCGTGCCGCGTGTCGTCAACGGCGTCGAACAGATGGTCGAGATCGAAGTCGACGCAGACGCCGGACCAGGCTGGGGACCAAACGACAAGCACAAGCTGCTCAATCACCGCATGACGCGTGTTGATGGTCCACTGAAAGCCACCGGCACTGCGAAATACACGTACGATCAGCGCCTGCCCGGCATGCTTTACGCACGTGTGCTTCGTTCGCCACATGCACACGCGCGCGTCATGAAGCTCGATACCGATGCGGCTGCGAAGATTCCGGGTGTGAAGGCGATCATTCCTGCGCCCCTCGCTGAAGTTCGCTTCGCGGGTGCTCCGGTTGCTGCTGTCGCCGCGACCACACCTGAGATCGCAGGCGACGCACTGCGCGCGATCAAAGTCGCGTATGAAGTGTTGCCGCACGTGGTCCATGCACATCTCGCGATTCGACCCGACGCGCCGAAAGTCGTCGCCGAAGAAAACAACCTTCAGGAGAAAGCGAAGAACGGAGACGCGCAAAAAGCCGAAGCCGCTTTTGCGACTGCCGATGCGATCGTTGAAGGCGAATATATGACGCCGCGCATTCATCACGCGTGTCTCGAAACGCACGGCATGGTCGTCGATTATCGCGGCGGCGACACGGCCACGATCTACGCGTCAACGCAGGGCACGTTCACGATTCACGGCGACGCAGCTAAAGAACTGGGACTAGCTGAAAATGCGGTGACCACGACGGTCGAGCACATGGGCGGCGGCTTTGGATCGAAGTTTGGACTCGGGCTCGAAGGCATGCTGGCGTGCCGGCTTTCGAAACAAACAGGGGCGCCGGTGAAGTTGATGTTCACGCGTCACGACGAGTTTGTGATGGCGGGTAATCGCTCCGGCTCGTGGCAGACGTTGAAAGCGGGCGTGAAGAACGACGGCAGGATCGTCGCGCTCCAGGCGCGGCAGTATCGACTCGGCGGTCTCGGCCAGGGCTCGCAGGCTGGTCAGCCATACATCTATACGATGGGCGACACATATCGCGAGGTCTATGCGCTGCACACGAACGAAGACTCGTCGATCGCGATGCGTGCGCCAGGCCATCCGCAGGCGTCGTTCGCGGTGGAAACACTCGTCGACGAGCTTGCTCACAAGATCAAGATGGACCCGGTTGAGTTTCGCAAGAAGAACCTGCGCGACGAGGTTTATCACCGGCAGTTGGACCGCGCAGCCAGAGAGATTGGCTGGTCGAGGCGAAATCCGGTTGCGGGCGGAAATGCTGGTCCGTTAAAACGCGGCATGGGTTGCGCGGTCGGCACGTGGGGCGGCGGTGGAAATAACCAGTGCAAAGTCGACGTGACGATCTCGCGTGACGGATCGGTGCTCGTCGCAGTCGGCACACAGGATCTCGGCACGGGCACACGCACGTACACGCGCGCGATCGTCGCTGAAGAGCTCGGTCTCGGGATCAGGGACGTCAAAGAGCGGATTGGTAATTCGAAACTCGGCAATGCCAATCCCTCAGGAGGTTCGACAACGGCGCCGTCGTTGTCGCCGTCAGTGAAAGACGCGGCGATCAAAGCGCGCATGTTGATGGCTGAACGCGTGGCGCCTTTGCTCGGCAATGCGAAGCCCGAAGAGATCGTTTTTGCAGATGGTAAGGTTTCGGCGAAGGGGCAGTCGCTGTCGTGGCAACAGGCGGTGGCAACACTGCCTGCCGCGGGTATCACGTCGCATGGTGAGTGGCGCGCGGATTTGCAGGCGCGCGGCATTCACGGTGTGTGCTTCGCTGAAGTCGAAGTGGACGTTGAGACTGGTCACGTCAAACCAATCAAGATGGTCCACATTCAGGACGGTGGCTTGCCGCTGAATCGTTTGACGATGGAGAGCCAGATCAACGGCGGCATGATCCAGTCGCTGGGCATGGCGCTGTGGGAAGGCCGCGTGATGGACGCGCAGCTCGGCGTGCAGCTCAATCCCGGTTTTGGTGATTACAAACTGCCGGGCAGTCTCGAGATGCCGGAGATGGTGCCGATCATCGATGACGATGATAAGCGCGAGGCTGTGATCGGGATTGCGGAGGGCTGCATCATTCCGGCGGTCGGCGCGGTTGCGAACGCGGTTTTCAATGCGACGGGCGTGCGCGTGCGCGAGTTGCCGATCACGCCTGACAAGATTTTGATGGGGCTGATGAATACGACTGTGCTTAGTCGAGGATAAAATGAAGACATTCGAATGGACCAATCCGGCAAGTGTCAAGGAAGCGGTGAAGATGCTCGCCGTCGCGTCGCCTGGCGATATTGATGAGGCGCCGCGACCGATTGCGGGTGGGCAGGATCTGCTGACGACGATGAAAGACTACACGTCGCGTCCGGTGCGTGTGGTGAATCTCAAGAACATTCGCGGGCTCGATCGCATCACACTCAACGCACACGGGCTCACGATTGGCGCGCTCGTCACGTTGAGTGAGCTCGAAGAGCATGCTGGTGTGCGCAAGAGTTTTCCCGGGCTTGCTGAAGCCGCGCACTCGATCGCGACGCCGCAGATTCGCAATCTCGGGACGGTTGGCGGGAATCTCTGCCAGCGCCCGCGTTGCTGGTACTTCCGGCTCGAGGAAGTCATCTGTTTGAAGAAGGGCGGATCGGAGTGTTACGCAGCGAGCGGTGAGAACAAGTACAACGCCATCATCGGTGGTGGTCCGTCGTACATCGTGCATCCTTCTGATCTCGCGCCGATGCTGCTGGCGCTTGGTGCGTCCGTGACTGTTGTCGGCGCCGGCGGCAAGCGTGTGATTCCGTTGAGTAACTTTTTCACGCTGCCGTCAGAGGGGAATATTCGACGTGAGAACGTTCTGAAGAATGAAGAGATCATCACGGAGATCAACGTGCCGGCATCGCCGGTTGCGGCGCGCTCGACTTACTTGAAATTCAAAGAGCGTGAGTCGCTTGATTTTGCGCTTGCGTCAGCGGCAGTCGCGGTGCAGATCGTAGGTGGTACGGTGCGTGACGCGCGCATCGTATTGGGCGGCGTGGCGCCAATACCGTGGCGCGTCCCCGCCGCGGAAAAGTTTGTGACAGGGAAGCCACTAACGCCGGACGTGCTCGCCGAGACCGCGAAGATCGCGCTCGCTGAGGCTAAACCACTTGAGAAGAATGCGTATAAAGTGCCTTTGGCACAGACGCTGGTGCGACGTGCGCTGGCCAAGGCTGCGAATGCGTAGATCTGTCGTAGACAGGATTTACAAGATTTTTCAGGATTGACATGTAAATCTTGGCTAAATCTTGTAAATCAATCCTGTCTAACATTGTTCGGAGAAATCACGATGGATAATAACTCACTCGAACCACTGCAATCACCATTCTGCAGATCGCTACGCTCGAAGAAGTACTACATGCTCGATCGATTCGCCACGAGCGCCGACGAGTACCTCGACGCAACGAACCACGTCTGGTGCTGCGAAACGCAGGAAGTGATCGGCCCCGACAACGCCCGCGTCGAGCCGGAGCGCTGCAGCCCCGGCCGCGCCTGCTATACATCCGCTTTAAAATCCGTGTAATCTGTGGTTGTAATTCGGGAGGTATCAAGCAAGATGCGAAAAGGTTTATTTGTAGTCGCGGCGATGCTCGTAGCAGTGAGCGCGCTTGTTTTTAGCTCTCAAGCCGAGAATGTCAGTCTTCGTGGAGATTACGTCGAGGTGCGCACGGCGAGCGTGTTTGCCGGTGCGTGTCATTACAACGGCGAAGTGGTCACCACCGGGCGCGACGCGCTGATGGCGTGGAACGTTACCTCCGGAAAATGGCAGGGCGTGGATTTAACGGGCGTGCGCGTGGTCGCGATCGTCAGTGCTGACGCTAATCTCGCAGAAGGCAATGCCGCGCGCCAATCGGAGATCATTATCGACTCGAACGCCTCGCGCACACAGGCGCTCGCAATGATCAACGCTTTGAAAGAAAAATACGCTGCGTCGCTGGGTAAGGTTGTTGAAGTACGCAGCGCGCCGATCACCTTCGAACGCTACGGTCGCACGTACGCAGTCATGACGAACGAAGCCGCGATCAACGTCGAAGCGATGCCAAACGATCTCTGCTGCAAGATGCCAAACCTCGTCTGGTACACACCGCTCGTCGGCCTCGAGAACAGGAAAGTTGGCTACACATCGAAGGCACTCTACTCCGGTAAAGTCGTCGGCGAGCCCTGGTCACGCTCGGGTGAGAACAGCGCGTTCTACGGAACCTTTTCTCTCTAATGAAATTCAGCCGCAGATACACGCGGATAAACGCAGATCTGCGTCTATCCGCGTTAATCTGCGGCTTACTTTTCTTTCTCCAGAACGGCAACGTCGATCTCCGCAAGACCGCTCTCAAATCAACCACCCCATCTGACGAGATCGTTCGTCTCGACATCAACCACGACGGCAAGCCCGATATTCTCGAGCGCTGGTGGAACGGCAAGCGCGTGCGCTGGCTCGACGAGAACGGCGACATGCTCCCGACCGATACGCGTGGCGATCAGGTCGGCGACGTCATGCAGATCGACAAAAACGGCGACGGTATTTACGACAGCGAGACAGACATCAACATCAAGTGGGCCGACAACGATGGCGACGGCCGCGCCGATTTACAAGCGTTCGTCACGCAAGGGCGCGCGTGGTCCAACGGCAAGTTCGATCCAGGCGAGTCACACTGGATGGTCTTCATCGATGTCGAGAAAGACGGCGTGCTCGGCTGGCTCGATTGGGAGAAATACGATTTCGGCAACGACAACTGGGGTTACACCGGCACGACCGACTGGCTGCCTGATTACAACGGCAACGCTGTTTTCCTGAAAGTTCATCGTCCGCCGCAGTCGCTTCCAGACCCGCGTCTCAACTGGGAAAACCCCTTCGCTTTCTTCGATTTCGACAACGACGGCGTGAGCGAGATGGCGATGCGCTGGCTCGATCCGGTGCCGCCGCTCGACAAGGACGTGACCAACCTCACCGGCGTGCTGAGCGAAGCGTTTGCGACGTTCGATCTCGACAACGATTCCACTAAAGGCAATGAGACCGATTACGACATGTCGCTGCGCGGCGCAGGTGGTCCAGGCATTCCTTATCGACAATTTACGCACAAGTATCCCGCGCTCAAAGGCAATCCGAAGTTCGACGCGTGCTTTCAGTGGAACAACTGGCGCCGGATCGATGAGCTGATGTACATGCCGCACGAGAAGAGTTACGACTCGTTCTTCACGGCGCGTTGGGCGACGATGTATTTCGTGTTTGACGAAGACGACGACGATCACCGCTGGGAACGGGTTGAGATGTATTACCCGATGCACGGCTTCGGTGGTCCGAAGGATATCGATCTCTACTCGACGAAGAAGTGGCGACGCGGCAACTACGCGGAGCTGGCGATGGTTGGGCCGAATGAAAAGCCTGGAATATCTGGTCATCCGCAGGCCGATTCACTCGGCGATCGTGGTGAGTTTGATGAAGACAATTCCGGTGGTGGCAAGCTTTACGTCGGTGTGTTCGATCGCAAGTTGCACCTCGCGGGCGCGGAGTGGGGCGCGTGGACTGTCGATAAGAACGCTGAGTATCACGGCGGCAGCAAGACGCCTTCGCCGAAACCCATCGCGCCACGTGTCGACGAAGTGGTGAAGTACACGGACACGGATAACAATGGATTCCTGGACACGATTGAGTACGACTATGACGGTGATCGAACAATCGATCTGCGCGTATCGCTGCTCGACTATCGCACCGCGAGCAATCCGCATCCGGATGTTGTGACGCTGATCGATACACACAAGGAAGGCTGGAAGGGATTGAATGCGTTGTTTGGGGAGATCGCGAGCCAGTCGTTCCAGGAAGGATTGATGGTCTACCGTGCGGCCTGGCGGCGCGGGTTGACAACGCCCGAGATCGACAAGCTCGCGTCAGCGTCGGCCATCGGTGAGCGGTACGATCATGGTTACTGGCTGAAGGAAAAGATCTTCCGCGAGATTCGAAAGCGCGTGCGCGGCACCGCGCTCGAAAAAGACCTCACCCGCCTCTACTACACGGGCCAGTTCGAGGAATACACCCGCCGCATTTCAGAAGTGCCGGCAAATTGAGCCGCGGATTCACGCGAATAAACGCAGATCTGCGAAAATCCGCGTTTAATCTGCGGCTAAATTATTTTTATCTTTCTATAAAGATTATAGCTTTGACTCTTGGCCCAAGCCTCCGTAGCATCCTCATTTGCTTGCCCACAGGAGGGGAACCCCATGCCACAAAACCGAGTCAGCATCTTCGATACCACTTTGCGCGATGGTGAACAGTCGCCCGGCTGCTCGATGAACCTGCCAGAGAAGGTCCGGATGGCCATTAAGCTCCAGGACCTCGGAGTCGACATCATCGAGGCCGGCTTCCCTATTGCTTCCGACGGTGACTTCGCTGCCGTCAAAGCCATCGCCGCGCAGTGCAGAGAAGTCAAAGTCGCCGCGCTCTGCCGCACCGCCGAACAGGACGTCGCGCGCGCAGCCGAAGCGCTGAAGTATGCTGCTCGCCCACGTATTCACACGTTCTGTGCGACGTCTGATATCCATCTCGAACACAAGCTGAAGAAGACACGCGCCGACGTGATCGCGATGACGCGCAACGCCGTCCGACAAGCGCGCGGCTACGCGGACGATGTCGAGTTTTCCGCGGAAGATGCGACGCGCAGCGATATCGATTACCTGTGCGAAGTGCTCGACGCCGCGGTCGACGCCGGTGCGTCAGTGCTCAACGTGCCTGACACTGTCGGATATACGACACCAAACGAGTACACAAATCTGGTACAACAGGTGCGCAAGCGTGTCGTCAGAGATCGAGACGTGATCATCAGCGTTCACTGTCACAACGATCTCGGACTCGCGGTGGCAAACAGTCTTGCAGCAATCGAAGCGGGGGCGCGGCAGGTCGAATGCACGATCAACGGTATCGGCGAGCGTGCGGGCAATGCGTCGCTCGAAGAGATCGTGATGGCGCTGCACGTGCGCGCTGATCGTCTGCCGTTCGAGACGGGCATCAACACAGCGGAGCTTTATCCGACGAGCCAATTGCTTTCGAGCATCGTCGGTTTCGACGTGCAGCCGAACAAGGCGATCGTCGGGCGCAACGCTTTCGCGCATGAGGCGGGCATTCACCAGCACGGCGTGATCAATAACCCGCTTTGCTACGAGATCATGACGCCGGAGTCGGTTGGCGTACCGGCGAACTCGCTCGTGCTCGGCAAGCATTCGGGACGACATGCGCTCTCGTTGCGCTATGCCGAGCTGGGTTATGAGATCGCGCCGGCGGAGCTCGATGCGGCGTACACGAGGTTTACAAACCTGGCGGACCGAAAAAAACGCGTCTACGATCAGGATCTGATTTCGTTGCTTAGCGGGCTGGAGAAGGTCGTTGAAGCAGCGGCGTGAAGACAGCCTTAGACAGGATTTCAGGATTTACAAGATGAACAGAATTACCACGCTTCCCGGAGATGGGATTGGACCAGAGGTCACGACTGAAGCGATCAGAGTGCTGCAAACCATCGCAGCTATTCATGGGTTTAGATTTGAATTCGAGGAGCACGCCATCGGTGGCGTTGCGATCAAAAACTTCGGTTCACCGCTGCCGCGCACCACGCTCGATGCGGCGCTCGCGTCTGACGCTGTGTTGCTAGGTGCGGTCGGCTCACCGGAATTCGATCGCGTTCCACCGAATCAACGGCCGGAAGCAGGTCTGTTGTTGCTGCGAAGCGCGCTTGGCGGGTATGCGAACCTGCGGCCAGCAATCGCATACTCGTCAATCGCGGGTTGTTCGCCGGTGCGCACGGAAATCGCGCGCGACACGGACATCTTGATCGTGCGTGAGCTGCTCGGTGGTCTGTATTTCGGCGAGCCGCGCGGCATTGACTCTGGCGTCGCAACCAACACGATGCGTTATTCAGTCGGGGAGATCGAGCGCGTCGCGAAGGTCGCGTTTGAAGCAGCGCGCAAGCGTCGTGGGAAGGTTACTTCCGTCGATAAAGCAAACGTGCTCGAGACTTCGCAGCTCTGGCGACAGACTGTCATTCGCGTCTCGCAAAATTATCCTGACGTGACGCTGGAACACGCTTACGTCGATGCGTGTGCGATGCATTTGATTACGAACCCGCGCCGCTTTGATGTGTTGTTAACTGAGAATCTCTTCGGCGACATTCTTTCGGATGAGGCGGCGGTGATCACCGGATCGCTCGGTATGCTCGGGTCGGCATCGATCGGTGGTGACGTTGGGCTGTATGAGCCGGTGCATGGCTCGGCGCCGGATATCGCGGGACAGAACCTCGCGAATCCGTGTGGCGCGATCGCGTCAGCGGCGATGATGTTGCGCTACTCGTTCGGGCTTGAACAGGAAGCGAGCGACATCGAGCGGGCGATTGAGGACGTGCTCGAAGCCGGCTATCGCACGCCTGATATTGCTGAAGGTACGGGCGGATATGTCGTGACGACGAGTGAGTTTGGTGAAGTGGTTTGCCAGGCTGTCACCGAGATCGCTGATATGCGGCACGCGTATCATGCCGTGTAAGTCGTTATACAGGATGCACAAGATTTTTTCATGATAATCATGTGGAATCTTGTAAATCCTGTCTAAAATTGTCTCTATGATCACACTCTTCGATAAATTGTGGGACGCCCACGTCGTGCGTGAAGCGCGGGGTGAGCCCACGCTCCTTTACATCGATCTACACCTCATTCACGAGGTCACATCGCCGCAGGCTTTCGATGGGCTGCGCCAGGCTAATCGCAAGGTGCGACGGCCGGATCTCACCTTTGGTACTGTCGATCACAACGTTCCCACGACCGATCGCAGTCTGCCCATCGCCGACGCCACGGCCGCCAATCAAGTCGAGACGCTCCGTCGAAACTGTCGTGAATTTGGCGTTCAACTTTTCGACATCAACTCGCCCGAGCAGGGCATCGTTCACGTCATTGGACCAGAGCTCGGACTGACACATCCCGGCATGACGATCGTCTGCGGCGATAGTCATACGAGCACGCATGGTGCGTTTGGCGCGCTCGCGTTTGGCATCGGCACGAGCGAAGTCGAGCACGTGCTCGCGACGCAGTGTCTGCCGCAGAACAAGCCGTTGACGATGCGCGTCGAGACGCGTGGCGCGCTTCCGCAGGGCGTGACGGCGAAGGATCTGGCGCTTGGCATCATCGGGAAGATCGGCACTGATGGCGCGACCGGATGCGTGATCGAATACGCGGGCGACGCTGTGCGCTCGCTGACGATGGAAGGCCGCATGACGTTATGCAACATGAGCATCGAAGCGGGCGCGCGTGCGGGCATGGTCGCGCCTGATGAGACGACGTTTGCTTATTTGAGAGGTCGCAGGTTCTCGCCGGAAGGCGAGGCGTGGGACAAGGCGGTTGATTACTGGAAGACACTGCGCAGCGATGCGGATGCGAAGTTTGATCGTGTGGTTGAGATCGATGCCGCGCAGCTCGAGCCGTTTGTGACGTGGGGGACGAGTCCGGGAATGGTTGTGCCGGTGACGAGTTACGTTCCCGACCCGGCAGAGGCGAAGAATGCCGCAGATCGTCAGGCTGCGGAGCGCGCGCTCGAGTACATGGCGCTCGAGCCGCGCACAAGCATTCAGGACATCTCAATCGATCGCGCGTTCATCGGCTCGTGCACGAACGCTCGTATCGAAGATCTGCGAGCGGCGGCGCGCGTGGTGAAGGGTTACCAGATCAACTCGTCGGTTAGCGCGATGGTCGTGCCTGGTTCGCAGGAGGTAAAGCGCGCGGCGGAGCGTGAGGGGCTCGATCGGATTTTTCATGAGGCGGGGTTTGAGTGGCGCGAAGCGGGGTGTTCGATGTGTCTCGGGATGAATGCCGATATCTTACAGCCGGGCGAGCGCTGTGCGTCGACGAGTAATCGCAACTTCGAGGGGCGACAGGGGCGCGGCGGACGTACACATCTTGTCAGTCCGATGATGGCGGCGGCTGCGGCGATCAAGGGACACTTCACGGACGTGCGCGCGTGGGAATTTAAATAGACAGGATTCACAAGATTTTTTCAGGATATACATGTCAATCCTGAAAAATCTTGTAATCTTGTTCAACGACTATGCAACGATTCACGAAACATACCGGGCTTGTAGCCCCGCTCGATCGAGCGAATGTGGACACGGATCAGATCATTCCGAAGCAATTTCTCAAGCGTATCGAGCGCACGGGGTTTGGGGAGTTTCTGTTTTACGACTGGCGTTCGAATCCATCTTTCGTACTTAATCAGCCACGATACAAAGGCGCGTCGATTCTAGTTGCGGGCAAGAATTTCGGTTGTGGATCGTCACGCGAGCACGCGCCGTGGGCGCTCGGTGAGTTTGGGTTCCGTGCGATCCTGGCGCCGTCGTTTGCTGATATCTTCGCGAACAACTGCTTCAAGAACGGCATGCTCCCGATCACGCTCACGCCCGAGCAGATCGACGAGATCATGTCGCGCGCGCAGCAACATGAAGGTTATGAATTGACGGTCGATCTCGAACGGCAGACCGTTGAGGATTCTCGTGGGTTATCGATTCTGTTTGTCGTCGGTGAGTTTCAGCGGTATTGCCTGTTGGAAGGGTTGGACGACATTGGGTTAACGCTCCGGCATGAGGCGCTGATTCGCGAGTATGAAGTTAACCACAGATGACGCGGATTATTTACGGATTACGTCGATCTCGCTGTAGAACGTGTTGCCCCAGTTGTCGTAAAGCTCGGTGACGTAGATATCGAATAAGAGATAGCGGTATTTACCTACGTCAGTCACGCTCGCGGCGTATTGACCACCCATCTCGCCGCCCTCAGGCAGGGTGCTCACGAGCGCAATCAACTTCCATCCACAACTCGCCGGATCGACACCACGCTTCGGATCGAGATTGAGCTTCGGATCCGATCCATCTGCCGCGTAGAGCTTGTACAACTGTGGACCACGCGAGTTTGGATGCCATGAGTAAGAGTTCACTTGAGTGATGTCGATTAAAGAGTCGAAGTCCATGCGAAAGCGTCCGCCAGAGCTGCCGGCCCTGAAGTAAACATTCGATCCCGGCTCGTCTTCATCACGCGGCAAGCGACCGTCTGTGAGCGCTGCAAGCTCAGCACTGCCTCCATCGAGATCACCATCGATCAGCGTCAGCTTCGCACGCGACGCAGCATCGTCCTCCGAAGGCGAAGCGATGTTCTTGAACTTGAACTCGCGGTTCGCGGCGCTGTTCGGATTGTGATCCCAGGTAATTCCGGGAGCGAACAACAGGATCAGGAAAAGAATTTTAGCCACGGATTTCACTGATTCAGGAACCGATATACGCTCGTGTGTCTGTATTCTTCCCCAGGACGAAGCACCGTCGACGGGAAGTTCGGGTGATTAGGCGCGTCCGGGAAGTGCTGCGGCTCCAGGCAGAGTCCCGTGTACTTCTCGTATACGAAGCCGTATTTCCCTGTGTAACTCCCATCCAGAAAATTGCCTGAATAAAACTGCATACCCGGCTCAGTCGTCAAGATCTCAAGCGCGCGGCCGCTGACAGGTTCGTATAATCGCGCTGCCAGTCTCAACGAGCCGTCCCAATCGTTCAGCACGAAATTGTGATCGTAACCACCCGCGACCTTACCGATCTCTGAGCCGATCGCTTTCGCTTTGCGGAAGTCCATCGGCGAACCTTCCACGCTTTTGATCTCGCCGCTGGGAATCAGATCTTTACTGACAGGCGTAAACGCGTCCGCATTGAGCATCAGCTCGTGGTCCAGGATCGTCCCCACGCCGCGCAAATTAAAATAAGAATGATTTGTCAGGTTAACGATCGTGTCGCGATCGGTGGTCGCGCGGTAATCGATGCGCAGCTCGTTGTCGAGCAGAGTGAAGTCGACAAACGCGGTGACATTGCCGGGATAACCTTCTTCGCCGTCTTTGCTGAAGTACGACAGGTGCAGAACATTACCATCGTCACTCACATCCCACTCGCGTTTATCAAACCCCTTGAAACCGCCGTGCAGATGATTCGCGCCATTGTTACACGGAAGCTGATACTCGACTCCGTTGAGCGAAAACTTGCCACGCGCGATGCGATTAGCGTGACGACCGATCAACGCGCCGAAATAACGTGGATTTCGGGCGTATTCGTCGTGCGTGTCAAAACCAAGGACGATATCGCCAAAGTTGCCATGGCGATCGGGTGTTTTCAGAGATGTGATTGCGCCGCCGTAATTGGTAATCGAGACTTCGAGGCCAGATTGATGCTTAAGTGTTTTAACTACAGATGGCACAGATTTACTGATTGGCGCTGAAAACTCGGTTGGCTTCTTCGAGCGTTTCCATCGAGCCGACATCGTACCAGATGCCCGGCACCTTCCACACATAAAACGGCACGCGCGGGTAGAGCCATTGGACCAGGCGGCCCGGCTGATCGGGATTGTTGCCTTCCGCGATGTACTGGTGAATCAGTGGCAACACCGGCTGTGGATAGTAATAAAGCGCAATGCCCGTGAGGGTGCTCTTTGGCTCTTTCGGCTTCTCTTCGAAAAAGGTGATGCGATTGTCTTCGTCAATATCGATCGAGTTGTATTTCTTGATCTGCTCGAGGTCGCCGACGTCGTAAACAGCAGTCACGGGTGCGTGCTTCTGTTTGCAGTATTCACCAAACTCGGCAAGGTCTTCGCTGAAGAGATTGTCGCCGCCAACGACGATGATGTCGTCTGTGATGTCGCACTCAGTCAACACGAGATGCATATCGCCGATGGCGCCGAGTTTGTTTGAGTCGTCGGTGCTGTGATCGTTGACGATGGTGAAGCGGAAGTGAAGTTCATCGGGGCGATAGCTCGCGGCCCACTTCTCGAAATGACTGACAAACTTCGCGTTCGTGACGATGTACGCTTGATCGATATCGCGAATGGTGGAGATGTTGTCGAGCACGTGCTCGAGCATCGGCTTACCCGCCACTGGCAGCAGTGGCTTTGGTTGGTTCAGTGTCAGTGGATAAAGGCGCGTGGCGTAACCCGCCGCCAGGATGATTAGTTTCATGTTGATTCGTTTATTGATAAGGGCATTAGACAGGATTACAGGATTTACAGAATTGGCAGGATATATCTTGTTAATCTTGTAAATCCTGAAATCCTGTCTAACTACCTCACCTCCTCTGCCCCATTCCCGGCGTTCGTAACGTAAATCTCCGGCTTCAATCCCGTGGCGCGCTCATATTCATCACTGACACGCGCACGAAACTCATCAGCCTTCTCTTCCCTCACCAGATTGACCGTCGAGCCACCAAACCCACCACCCGTCATCCGCGCGCCGTAAACCCCATCGATCTTCTGCGCCAGCTCAGCCATCAAGTCGAGCTCGTCAGCACTGACCTCATAATCATCCCGCAGGCTCACGTGTGACTCAGCCATCAACTTCCCGAAACGCTCAAGATCGTGCCGTTCCAGCGCCTCACCAGCCTCAACAACTCGCGCATTCTCCGTGATCACGTGCCGGCAGCGTCGATAAACCACGTCTGACAATTCGCTGCGATGCGCTTCTAGCTGCTCAATCGTCACGTCGCGCAACGCCTTCACGTTCGGATAAAACTGCGACAACACGCGCACACCCTCTTCACACTGCGCACGCCGCTCATTGTAAGCGCTCGACGCCAGCTCGTGCTTCACCATCGTGTTGCAAATTATCAACCGAACATTGTCGGGCAGCGGCAACAGCCTGAATTCCAGCGAGCGACAGTCCAGCAAAAGCGCGTGTTGCGCCTGCCCGAAAAGCGAGACGAACTGGTCCATGATGCCGACGCGCGCGCCGACAAACTCGTTTTCAGCACGCTGGCAAATAAGTGCCAGCTCGCGCGAATCGATTTTTAGCCCGGAATTTGCGGCAAGTGCACACGCGGTCGCGACTTCGATCGCTGCTGACGAGCTTAGTCCTGAGCCGATCGGTACGTCGCCACGAATACGCAATGAAGCGCCGCGCAGTCGATAACCCGCGCGCTCCATCACGACCGCGACGCCGATTGGATAATCACTCCAGTGACTACGCGCAGCGAGCTTCGCATCGTCGAGATCGACTTCGACTTCTTCGTTGAAGTTTTCTGAGTGGATTTGGAGCCGGTGTTGTTCGAGCGGCGAGAGTCGGACCCACGTTGAGAAATCGAGCGCAGCGGGCATGACGAAACCGTCGTTGTAATCGGTGTGTTCACCGATGAGATTCACCCTGCCCGGAGCCCTGAATGTTCGCACCTAGTTAGTTAGCCACAAAAAGGCACAAAAACACAAAAAGGAAATCTTCTGTTCATGTGCCTTTTGTGATTAATGCACGTTCGTGACGTCCATCACGATGCGCCACTGTCCGTTTTGTTTTCTCCAGATGCGAACGTAGCTACCGCGCTCGTTCGCAGCTTCGTAAACGCCGTGCGTGTAGCCAAGATCGCCTGCCTGCGAAACGTCGCCGCCAAGAGTAGACCACTTGATCTGATCAGTCGTTTTCGCGAGTTCGGCCGACGATGCTTCGCGGCCAATGAACGGTAGATTGTTAGCGCGGTAGAGTCGTACTTCGGGCGCAGCGTAAGTCGTAAATGCTTTCGCGAGTCCCTGACTCATAGCCGCAGCTTCATACGCCTGATCGCGATCGAGTAGCGATTTGCGCGCGTTGCCGGCGACGTCCACAGGCTTGAACTTTTCTTTTTTATTCTCGGCTGGCGGCGTCCATAACGTCTGTGGTCCACCCGACTGCGGATGCGAGATGCCGAGATCGACAACGAACTTCCACGATCCATCAGCCTGCTTCTTCCAGACAGTCACGAAATGACCATAGCCCTGCGGCTTCTCATCGTTGACATCGGCTTTCGCTTCCCATGGTCCAGTGGTGAAACCCATGTCGCCCGATGCAGCCATTCCGGCATACGACGGCTGCCACGCGAGCAACGGCTTCTTATCAGCCGGTGGCGGCGGCGCAGGATGCTTGAGCATCCACTTCTTCCCATTCACCGCGCCCGGCCGAAATAACAAACCATCATCGGCAATGAACGCGAGGAACGCGTCACGCGTATTCTTCTCCTCGGCCATCTTCGAGAACGCCTGCTCCGTCTTGACCATATCCTGCAGCGCCGACTGCCCCTGCGCCACTACCGCCATCGCTAAAATCAGTAAAATCGCTGTTTTCATACCAGTTTAATCCGTGGTTGCTATGGCTGTTTGTAATACCGACTCCGGTGTCCATTCATCAACCGATCGCACTTCCGATAAATATCCACGACTCATCACCGCCAGTCGATCACACATCCCAAACAGCTCAGGCAAATAAGAGCTCACCATCAACACCGCTTTGTTCTGCGCCGCACACGCCGCGATCGTCTCGTAAACCTGCGCCTTGCTGCCGATGTCGATACCGCGTGTGGGCTCGTCGAGCAGAAGCACGTCCGCATCCTGGTGCAGCAAACGCGCGACGATCACTTTCTGCTGGTTGCCACCGGAAAGCGATCCAACATCCTGCTGCACACCCTGAGTTCTGATCTTCAACGCGTTGACGAGCTTCTCAGTCTGTTTGCGTTGCGCCCTCAGATCCAGCCAGCCAAAACGCGAGCAAGAACCGAACTTAGTGACCGTGACATTGTCGGCGATCGACTGGTTCAACGTCAGCCCATCGCCCTTGCGATCTTCGCTGAGATATCCGAGACCCTCGATTAGACGCATCGCAGGCGTGCTGCGTCCGCCCGTCAAACTCTTTTTATTTACTTTTATCGTTCCACTTTCAGGAGGCTCGAGTCCGAAGATCGCGCGCAAGAGCGGCGTGCGTCCTGAGCCCATCAAACCCGCGATGCCGAGTATCTCGCCGCGACGCAATTCGAACGACGCGCTCTTTAATAATGGAGGCGATGCAAGATTTTGGACGTCGAGAATCGTTTGTCTTTCGCCTGCTGCTGGAGAACGTACGGGAAAGAGATTTTGTTGCGCGCGACCGACCATCTTCGCGATCAGCTCGTCGTCAGTGACGTTTGCGATCTCACCGTTCGCAACGCTGTGGCCGTCGCGCAGCACGGTGAAGCGATCCGAAATCTGGCGCACTTCTTCAAGGAAATGGCTGATGTAGATCACGGAGATGCCTTCAGCGCTCAGCTTGCGAATGAGCGTGAAGAGGTGGCCCACGTCTTCGCGTTGCAGGCTGCTGGTCGGCTCGTCCATCAGGATGATGCGTGCGCGTGCGGCAATCGCACGCGAGATCTCGACGATCTGGCGCGCGGCGACGGAGAGATCGGCGACACGTTTTTCCGGACGAATGTCAGCGTGATGAAATGTTTTGAGAACTTCCCCAGTGCGCGCAATGAGGTTGTCGCGATCGAGCCAGCCCAGGCGCGACGACTCGATGCCCATCAGCACGTTTTCAGCGACGCTCAGGTGTGGGCAGAGAGAGAGTTCCTGGTGGATCAGAGATAGGCCATGCGTACGTGCGTCGAGCGGGTTTGCCGGAGCGTACGGCTTGCCGTGGAGCTCCATCGTGCCTTCGTCGGGTTGCAGCGAGCCGGCGATGACGTTCATGAGCGTGCTCTTGCCGGCGCCGTTCTCACCAATGAGTGCGTGCACCTCGCCCTCGCGCAGTTCGAGATCGACACCGTCGAGCGCCACTGTTGGACCAAAGGATTTCGAGATCTTTGAGAGCTTGAGAGCGATCATCTTTAGCCACAGGTTTACACAGATTGATTCACGGATTTCGTTCCAGGGTATCGTAGAGTGGCTGCGCGGGCCTCACGCTGCTGTTCTCGGTTGAGGCGGTGATGGCCAGGATGCGCACGCTGTCGTTGTTCGGCAGCGTCAGTGTTCGCGTGTTTGCCGGGACGTCGAGCGTGTAAACGAATAAGTATGAATAGGCGTAGGCTTCGTTGGTGCCCGCGGGCGTGTGGCGATGAGAGGTGAACCAACCGATCGGTGCACGCTTGATGAAGCCGGGTGTGATGCCCAGCATCTCGCCGTACGGATCGGTCCGCGTCCGCGATCGTTGCAACAACGCCGCGATGTCCGGTGGAATGTCTGCGGGAGGAGTGCGTGGCTGCAAACGCACTTCCGTCTGTTTCCACTGTCGATTGTCCCACTGCCCGATGAATCCACTCCAATCCTGGACCGTCACATTCGTCGATTCACTCCCGACACGAAATGCAACGTCCTGATCTCCACCGACTGACGCCGCGAGGACATACAATCGCTTTATCCCCGCAGGTAAAGAAATCTCCTGCCCACGCGCCACGACGGCATTCGCTTTGTCCGGCGGCGCGAGTCGGAATGTGATGCCCGCGTAAGAAAGCTCGCGCGGCAGCATTTCAGCGGGCAGTGCGAAGCCTTCACCATCGAAACCAGCTTTCAATCTTTCACCATCACGATCTGCGCCCGCGAGATCATACGGCAAACTGAGCGGCGATGATTGTGGTGGCGCCAGTCTCCGTCGTGCCGGCGCGAGCTTCACTGCAAACGTGCGCGGTTGAAACGGCCCCAGCCTCGTCACAAGCTGAGCTTTTTCGATGAAACCTTCTTCGACTGGCTGTTCCTGCGCGTTTACCTCACGCACCGCAACTACGGGCGCGGGAAACCCCAACATCACGTGCTGGTCGCGTCCATCGAGCTCAACGATCCGCACGATCAACTCATCTGTGTCTTCCGCCTTCTTGAGTGCGAGGACACGAACGCGGCTGTGATTTGTGCTCAGGATCGAAAACGTCTTACCGAGCGTTCCCGGATGCTTCGAGCTCTCAAACGCGATCAGCGGCTGGTTCAAACGCTGCGCGTGCCAGTCAGTCTGTGCACGGCGATAATCTCCATCGTGTGAAGCGAGACCATAGACGACCTCATGCCGCCCCAAATCCTGTGTTGACTGATCCGCGTAACCAGCACGCGGCGCGATCCCGGGCGTGCGAAGCAACGTGAGCCGCAGTGTCTTGTCGTCAGGCTTATCAGATCCGTACTTGCAGTCGGAAAGAATGGTGACGCCAAACGTGCCGCTGCGATCCGTGAGATCGAACCACTGGTGCGACGGCACTTCAAACTTCCGCTCATCGTTGTTGCCACGCTGGATCGTGCCGATGTCCCAGTTGTACGTCGCCTTCGGATTGGCAGCGGTGAGTGGAAACGTCGCCTTCAGATTTGCATTGCGCGTCTTCCAATCAATCACGTTGCTGAACTCAACACGATTCCCCGCATCACCTGCGGACAAACGAATCGTTTGACTAAACTTCGACCCTTCCGTTTCACGGACAATCTCAACTGCCACACGCACCGGGCCATTTTCAACGACACGCACCTGCGCCGTTCCACTAACGTATGCACGCGGCGCTTTCTGCTGATCCGACCAATCCATGTTCCACGCGGGCCATTGCGCCGGCGTGTCGTCTTTAATCGCAAGGCGAATCGGAGCCGAGAGCAACTCGCGATTGAGCTGCTTATCGACGATGCTGTTAATGTCGCCATCGGAGGTCAAACGAATCCGGTATCGTTGGTTCTCGAGCAACGACGTCGAGACTATTAACGTTGATTGCTGTCTCACCGGCGGAACTTCCTGAACGTCGTAGACGGCGTAGCCAACCGAAGGCGTCCGTGCGATAAACAGCAACTTGCCACCGACAACTTGCGAGGGAACCTCTCTTCCGTCTGGGCCAACTACACGAACCGTTCCGTTCGGTATTGATAAGACATTCGTCTCTACAACATCCTCGCGCTCGATGTTGAGCGGGTTGTAGACAACGATCGGCGTGCCGACAACCTCCGTATTCAACGCCGATGCGATACCTTCCGTCGCGCTCGTCAACACACTCGCAAACTGGTTCATCGCGATCAGATCGTCGTTCCATGAAAAGTTGAACGCCTTCGGCGTCGACGTGCCCGGCAGGATGTCGTGAAACTGGCCGCCCATCACGAGTGTCCACGCATCGTTCAAACGCTCCTGCGGATATACGCGCGCGCCGAGCCACGCCGCGCCGACTGAAGCTTTCTCCGCCGCATCAGCAAGCAGCTCGTTCTTCCGGTTCCAGCGCTTTTGATAAGCCTGCGAAGTGATCGAACCCGCGGAGTGATCGGTCAACAACAAGTCACCTTCGTAGCGCGGCAGCTTAGCAATGTGTTCGGGACGAATATTCAGAAACATCTGCTCCGCTGTTGCTGAAACCACTTTTAATGGTCCATCACCAACAGCCGCTTGCGCCTCGACGAGCGCATTGTTTCTCGTGACGATCGCTTCCATCATGCGCACGGAATCTTCCCGCGGCGAGCCGCCCGTGTCGCCCGTGCCGTAATAGTGATAGTCAGTAAACAGCCCGCTCGCTTTGCCGTTGCGCTCGACGCGACGCGGCCAATCGACCGGATTGTTGCGTGCGTTTGGATCCGTGATCACGGGACTCTTGCTGATGTCTTCTCTGACCTGTGCGCCGTAGCTGCCGGGGTTCAGCGCCGCAACGATGCCGCGTCCGTCTGGTCCAACCCAGTATCCGACGTTGAAAGGAATGCCGCGCGGTGTTTCCTCGATCGAGCCGCGGCCGCCGACGGGCGCCGCCGAATTCCACGTGAGCTTCTGCGTCGAAAAACCTTTCAGACCTGCATGCGCGAGAATGCTCGGCAGCGATGCGGGAAAGCCAAAACAGTCTGGCAGCATGTACTCGGCGCTCGTCTTGCCAAACTCACGCTGGAAGTAGCGATTGCCGTAAAGGATCTGACGAAAGATCGACTCCGCTGATGGAACGTTGGTGTCGCTCTCTTCCACCGACGAGCCCGCGGGAAACCAGCGACCCGCTGCGATGTACTGCTTCAAGCGCATATAGTCCGCGGGCCAGTATTCCTTCATCATGCGATAGCGATTGGAGCCGCTGAAGTTAATGACGTAGTTCGGGTACTTGTCGATGAGTGCGAAGTTGTCGTGCAGCGTCTTCGGAATATAGTCGTTGATGGCGCGCGGATATTCCCAGCGCCACTGCGTGTCGAGGTGCGAGTACGCGACGACGTAAAGCGTCGGGTCTCGGGTGAGATCGGGTTGATTGGTTTGCGCTGAAACGGCGAAAGAACTTGCGAGTAAAACAGCAAGAAGCTTCGTTAATGCTCGCATGTGCGTGGGCTCCTTTTGCCGCGACAGCATAACAGAGCGTGTTAGAATGCGCAGCCATGACAATTTCATTCTCGGATCGCGTGACGGTCCCTGACGACGTCCTGATCTCGCATCTACAGGAAGAGTCGGTGATTCTGAATCTCGACAGTGAACGCTATTACGGGCTCGACGACGTCGGTACGCGGTTTTTATCAGTGCTCACAACTTCGGAATCGATCGAAGCCGCTTATGATCGGCTGCGCCACGAATACGATGTAGATCCGCAAGTCTTACGCGCCGATCTCCTCGCACTCATCGAAAAACTCATCGACCAGGGCCTCCTAATCCGTACTTAATCCGTGAAAATCTGTGGCTAACTTTGCGATCAGCGCCAATGCCCGCATAGATAATCGAGAAGATCTGCACCTGAGTGATGCCGAAGTAATCCTGAACGCATACAAAAAGTGGGGCGACGAGTGCGTCAAACATTTGCTCGGCGACTTTGCTTTCGCCATCTGGGATGATCGCGAACAGCGGTTCTTCTGCGCTCGTGATCACTTTGGCGTGAAGCCGTTTTACTACACCTTCATCGATAACAAGTTTGCGTTCAGCAGCAGCTTGAATGAGCTGCGGCTCGACCGGCGGGTTTCGAACATGCTGAACGAGATCGCTGTTGGCGACTATCTGTTGTTCGGAGTTAATCAGGATCTCTCGACGACGATCTTCAAAGATATTCAACGATTGCCGCCTGGTCACACGCTCACTGTTACTAACGGATCGACCACGACGCGACGTTACTGGACACCTGAGCCGTCAACGGAAGTGCGCTTTCGAGATCCCGAGTCGTACGTGGAGCGTTTTAGAGAGCTCCTCACGCGTGCAGTTAAAGATCGATTAAGAACGGATCGGGTCGGTATCTCGATGAGCGGTGGTCTGGACTCGACCAGCCTCGCGGCAGTTGCGCGTGAGCAGATCAATGATGTGCACGCCTTCACGGTCGTTTACGACAGTCTGATTCCAGATGAGGAACGTCATTATTCAACGCTCGCCGCGGAGCATCTCGGCATCAAGATCACACACTTGAGCGCCGATCGATACGCGCTGTTTGATGAGCAGGTGCCGGGTGATATGGATCAACCTGAGCCTTTTCAGTTACCGATCCTGACGGGACAGTTCCATGGGCTTTTGCGGCTTTGTGCGGAGCACAGTCCTGTAATGCTCACGGGTTATGACGGTGATGCGTTTATGAGCCTACCGCAGCGTTCACGTTTCGGAGGGATTAAGAAGACGATCAAAAGCCTCGTTGCGCGACCGTCCGATCGGGCGGCCACGGAGGGCCGCCCCTACAGTTGGCTCGATGAGTCGTTCGCGAAACGGACAGGGCTTTTGGAACGGTGGAAGAAGGCGTCGGTTGAGCCGGGGAGTCCGGAGAATCCGATGTGGACGGCGCTGTTCGAGGGCTATGATCGTAGCTCGACCAAATTGAATCTCGAGGTGTGGCACCCGTTCGTTGACGTGCGCCTCGTCGAGTTTCTGTTGTCGATACCGGTGCGTCCGTGGCGCACAAACAAACACATCCTGCGCGAAGCGATGAATGATAAACTACCGCCCGCCGTACTCAATCGAAGAAAAACATCACTCGCAGGTAGTCCGGCTCTTCAATTGGTAAGGCGCGCTAGTGTAAGATGCCTCGAACGTTTTGAGGTCAGTCCGCAGCTCAGGACTTTTGTTAACCTGGATCGTCGACGATCGCTGGCGGATGAAGAGACGTCCGACGCCCTCTGGGCCAATCTCCGAATCTTCGCGTTGAACTACTGGCTTATGCACTCCCAGCCAGCCGTTCGACGAACGTCGCAATCGCAGGTGAACACAGTCGCGGCAACAAAGACCTTAATCGCTTAAACCGGATGGATGGAGATGTGCATGGAACGTAAACCAGAAGCTGCCGCTCAGACTCAGGAAACCAAAAAGCCATATCACAAACCGGAAGTCGTCGTTTACGGAAACATTCGCGAAGTCACGAGAAATCTGGGTTCGAAGGGTAATGTAGATGGAGGCGGCGGCGCTGCTGCCGGGCCAAAGACTGGAACCTGATCTCTGGCAATGCATTACCGTTGCTCGATCTATGGTCTCGGAGTTATCGCCAATAGCACAATTCCCGGTGTTCCCCCCTCGACAATAACATCGGAAGACATCCGCATCTCTTTCGGCTCGCTTCCTGCATGGCTTGACGAAGTAAAAGACATGCAGGTTGAAACCTCATACATCGCTGACTACAAAAGTGAATGCGGTGAACCTGCCTTGCGCGTCTTTCGTGTGCTCGATGGCAAGTATTACAGGTTCTGCTACGCCGACCAGACGGAGTTTGTACTCGACAAAGCAGGGACCGAAGTTTGGGCTGCATGGCGTGAGCCGTTGACGATTGAAGACACGGCCACGTATCTGCTCGGTCCCGTGATGGGGTTTGTGATGCTGCTGCGCGGCGTGGTTTGTTTGCACGCGAGCGCGGTTGCAATCGGAAACAAAGCGATCGCGTTGCTGGGTCCGGCTGGATCAGGTAAGTCGACGACGGCGGCGGCGTTTGCAGAGCGTGGGTACAGTGTGCTCGCGGAAGATGTCGTGACGCTCGACGATCGCGGCGATCATTTTCTCGTGCGGCCGGGTTATCCATGTATTCGTTTGTGGCCGCCCGCGGTGAAAGCGCTCTACGGATCTGAGACGCATTTGCCGAAGCTCACGCCAAACTGGGACAAGTGCTACCTCGATTTAAGTGAGAAGTTTCAGCGAGAGCCGTTGCGGCTGGCGGCGATCTATCATCTCGGCGAGCGACGACATGATGTCGCGGCGCCGCTTGTTGAGTCACTCGATCGTGCGGAGGGTTTGATGTCGCTGGTGGCGAACACGTACGCGACGAAGCTGATGGACAAGCAGATGCGCGCGCGTGAGTTTGAGTTGTTGACGCGTGTCGTAAGCAATGTCCCGCTGAGACGTGTCACGCCCCACGCGGATCTGTCGCTAATCCACGAGCTGTGTGCACGGATTATCGCGGATTTTCAAAATGTATAGTCTTCATTTCTATGGGCAGATGCTCGCCGACGCGCCGCGCATGGACGCGTACGCGGCGGCGCTGCGTCAGGTTGTTAGTCGCGATTCGGTCGTGATGGATCTCGGCTGTGGGCCGGGCGTGTTTGCGCTCCTCGCGTGCAAGCTCGGCGCGCGGCGTGTTTACGCTGTCGAACCGAATAACGTGGTTGGTCTGGCGCGTGAAGCAGCCGCGGCTAACGGTTTCGCTGATCGGATTGAGTTCTTTGAGAAGTTATCGACTGAGATCACGTTGCCTGAGCCAGCAACGATCATCGTCTCTGATTTGCGTGGCGTGCTGCCATTCTTTCAACAACACAACCCTTCGATCATTGACGCGCGCGCGCGATTGCTCGCACCTCGCGGCGTGTTGATTCCACATCGCGATGTTTTGTGGGCGGCGGTTGTTGAAGCGCCGGAACAGTACGAGGAGCTGACGCGTCCGTGGCAGAACCAGTTTGACCTCGATCTTTCCGCTGCAACACGCTTCATCACGAACACGTGGCGCAAGTCGCATATCAAAGCTGATCAGTTTCTCGCTCAGCCAGTGTGCTGGACGACGATCGATTATCACGAAGTCGAAAGCCCCGACGCTCGTGCAGAGATTTCGTGGCGTGCCGCACGAACCGGCACGGCGCATGGGTTCGCTGTCTGGTTTGATTCAGAGCTCGCCGGCGATGTCGCTTTTTCAAATCATCCAGCCGCACCGCGAATGATCTACGGCCAGGGTTTCTTTCCTTTTTCGCAGCCGGTGGAAGTTTCAGAAGGCGATCGGATCGAGCTGAGACTGTCAGCGAAGTTTGTCCACGACGATTACGTTTGGCGTTGGGACACGGATTTCACGGATCAGGGACGGATTAAAGAAAGTTTCAAACAATCAACTTTTTACGGCACACCACTTTCGACCGCGCAGCTACGAACGAGCGCGCGATAAATGATGTTCAGCTCAGGCCAAATACTTGGGTCGAAGTTGCGCAAGGCGCTCGCGCAACTGCCTTACCTGCCGCGCGCGCTGAGGCTTGTTTGGGAAGTAGCGCAGCCCTGGACCACTGCGTGGATCGTTTTGCTGATCGTGCAGGGCCTGTTGCCGGCCGCGATGGTTTATCTAACGAAGGTCCTCGTGGACGGCGTTATCCTCTCGCTGCGCCAGGACAGTTCGTGGCCCGTGTTTCCGCTGTTACTGCTCGGCGGCGTGCTGCTGTTGATGGAAGTCGTGCGCAACGCGATCAACTGGGTACGAACGGTCCAGGCCGAGTTGTTGCAAGACCACATTGCGTCGCTCATTCACGAAAAGTCAGTCGCAGTCGATCTCGCGTTCTACGAGCTCTCCGATTACTACGATCACCTGCATCGCGCGCGTGCGGAAGCTCGCTACCGGCCCGTGGCGCTGCTGGGCAATCTCGGCGCGCTTTTGCAGAACTCCGTCACGCTCGTCGCGATGGGCGCGATCCTGATTCCCCTTGGACCATGGCTCGCGCTCGCCTTGCTGCTCAGCACCTTGCCGGCATTCTACGTCGTCGTTCATTACGCACTCGCTGAGTATCAATGGCGACAACGCACCACCACGGACGATCGTCGCGCGTGGTACTACGACTGGATCATGACCACCGCTGACGCCGCGGCGGAGATCAGGCTCTTCGGACTCGGCAAGCACTTTCAATCGCACTACAAAGGATTGCGGCAACGACTACGCAACGAGCGCTTGCACCTTACGCGCCGTCAAGGCCTCGCGGAATTAGTAGCAAGCCTGAGCGCTTTGCTGATCATAGGTGCGTCACTCGGCTGGATGGTGTGGAAAGCGTCGCAGGGATTGATCACGCTCGGCCAGCTCGCTCTCATCTACGCCGCCTTCAACCAGGGCCAAGGCCTGATGCGCACCCTCCTCGAGAACGCGGGCCAGCTCTACGGCAACAGCCTCTTCCTCGGCAACCTCTTCGAATTTCTGGCCCTTAAGCCGGGTATTTGTAGGGGTGGCCCTCCGTGGCCACCCGTGCGTGGTATCCAACACGCCATTTGCTTTAACGGTGTCTCCTTTCGCTACCCCAACGCCACGGCCAAGGCACTCGACAACTTCACGATCACGATCCCGCGGGGCAAAATCATCGCGATCGTCGGGCCGAACGGCGCCGGAAAGAGCACGCTCCTAAAACTCCTGTGCCGCTTTTACGATCCCGACGAAGGCTCGATCACGATTGAAGATCACGATCTGAAAGACTTTGATATCGACGAGCTACGTCGCATGATCACGGTCCTCTTTCAACAACCATTTCACTACAACAGCACCGTTCGCGATAACATCCTCTACGGCGATCTAAACCTCAACGCAACTGACGCCGAGATCACAGCCGCACTGCGCGCCGCGGGCGCGGAAGAGATCGTTTCACGTCTTCCCGAAAAGGATCGCACTCTGCTCGGCCGCTGGTTCGCAGGCGGTACGGAGCTCAGCGTCGGCGAGTGGCAACGCATCGCACTCGCACGTGCATTTCTGCGACGCGCACCGATTATCATTCTCGACGAGCCGACGAGCGCACTGGATCCGTGGGCCGAAGCCGACTGGCTCGAACGTTTCCGCCAGCTCGCATTTGAACGCACCTCGATTATCATCACGCACCGCTTCACGACAGCGATGCACGCCGACGTGATCCACGTGATGGACCGCGGCCGGATCGTCGAATCAGGCAACCATCAGCGGTTGATCGAGCAAAATGGTTTATACGCTCAATCCTGGTCACGCCAGATGAGCTCTAGTGCTTTAGTAAAATCCGTGTAATCCGTGGCTAACTTTCTCGAAAACAATTTGCTCCTGAGCAACGCGCGGCGCGACACGAATTCCGTAAGCGGGCCCATCGACTGGGATTACGTTGTCGCCACAGCTTACGCACACGGACTGCTGCCACTCCTTCATAATCACTTGAGGAGCGTCGATCTCGTTCCCGCTCACATCCGCTCGCTCCTGAAACGCGAGTCCGTCGCAAACACGCAGAACGTCCTGCATCTCGTCGGCAAACAACTCAAGATCTACAAGCTCTTCAAAGAGAACGATATTCCGCTTGCGCTCTTCAAAGGCCCGCTACTCGCGCAAATGGCGTACGGCGAGATGTCGCTACGCCAGGCCGGCGACATCGATCTGCTGATCAACCGCAGCGACTTCGCACAAGCACGCCTGCTGCTCGAATCGCTCGGCTACGAAATGACGCCGCGCCTCACGCCCGCGCAGTTAACCTCACACCTGAACAACCACTGCGAGATCCAGTTTATGCGTGACGAGTGGCTGACAGTCGTCGATCTGCACTGGGACCTCGCACCGCGCAGTTTTGTATTCGGACTCAAAGCGGATGAAGTCATGTCGCGACTGCAATCAGTCTCGCTAGCGGGAACGATGGTAGAAACTTTCGGCGCTGAAGATCTCGTGCTGTACCAGGCAATGCACGGCGCAAAACATCTCTGGCGGCGCTTGGAATGGATCTTATGCCTCGCGGAATCAATACGCGCCACACCGGCGATCGATTGGGACACGCTCGTCAATCGCGCCACGAAAGCACACGCAACACGCATCCTCGCGCTCGGCTTACGTCTCGTCGAAGAGTTCTCAGACGTTCCGGTCCCCGCAAACGTCCTGTCCTCAGTCGATCCAGACAAAGCAATGCAACGCATGGCAGCACAGGTTCGCGCGCAGCTCTTCACCACCTTTGGCCCAGCCGAATCAACCGAAACGAATCTCTACAACCTGCGCATCATGGACCGCAAACGCGACGCCCTCATCTCTGCCCTGCGCTCAATCTTCGTCCCCACATTGCCCGACTGGCAGTCAGTGACACTTCCCGCATCGCTGCACTCGCTCTACTACGCCTATCGCCCTCTGCGGCTCTCGAAGCTATACAGCACCGCGCTCTGGCGACGACTCACGCTGAGGCGCCGCGATGCATAAGCCGCCGCTCAAATGGGCTGGGGGCAAACGCTGGCTCGTGTCGCATCTGAAACCGATCTGGGAAGCACACACGCAACGTCGATACGTCGAGCCGTTCTGCGGCGGTCTTGCGGTCGTACTTGGACTGCAACCGAAACAGGCGCTGCTGAACGACATCAACCCACACCTCATCAACTTCTATCGTCACGTGCAAAACGGTTTGCGGCTGCGTGTGCGTATGCGAAACGACGAGCAGCTTTTTTATCGCCAGCGCGAGCGCTTCAATCGTCTGATCCGGCGCGGCAAGGCACACACAGAAGAAGGCGCGCAGTTGTTCTACTATCTGAACCGCACGTGCTTCAATGGGCTCTGTCGTTTCAACAAAGGCGGTGATTTTAATGTGCCGTTCGGGACTTACAAAGCGATCAACTACGCGCGCGACTTTTCGAATTACGCGGCGGTGTTCAGGCAGTGGGAGTTCAGCAGTGTGGATGTCGAAAAGCTCGAGTTGCGACGCGGAGATTTCGTGTATGCGGATCCGCCGTATGATGTAGAGTTCACGACGTACAGTGCGGGCGGGTTTTCATGGGATGATCAGAAACGCACGGCGAAGTTTCTGGCGGCGCATCGCGGGCCGGTGGTGATCTCAAACCAGGCGACGCCGCGGATTATCGAGTTGTATGAGGGGTTTGGGTTTGAGATCAGATATCTTGATGGGCCAAGAAGGATTAGTTGTACTGGGGATAGAACAGCGGCGCGTGAAGTGCTGGCGATAAAGCCTTAGACAGGATTTATAAGATTTTTCAGGATTAACAAGAATCTTGAACGTCTTGAAAAACCTTGTAAGTCATGTCTACTACTACCTGGTTGCCGGAGCTGATCTATGTAAACGGGCGCTTCGAGTCCAATCGCGCGCTCGTGTTTGATGACAAGATTCAAGAGATTACCCAGCGTGATGACGGCATTCGCCTGAAGAATCGCGCGCTGCTCCCTGGACTTATCAATGCGCATTCGCACGCGTTTCAGCGTGTCATCCGCGGGCGGACGGAGCACAGGTCGCATCACACGACGGATAGCTTTTGGACGTGGCGGGAGCAGATGTATGCGGCCGCGAATCGTTTGGGCCCGGAGGAGATTTACAACGCTTCGCGCCTCTCGTTTCTCGAGATGGCGCTGACGGGTATCACTGCGGTCGGCGAGTTTCACTATATTCATCACGCGCCTGACGGATCGACTTACGACGATCCAAACCTGCTCGCGCGTGAGGTGATTCGCGCCGCGCATGACGTCGGTATTCGTATCGCGCTCCTGCGTGTCGCTTATGCACGCGCGGGATTTGAGATGGAAGCGAACGCGCAGCAGGTCCGTTTTATCGAGCACTCACCCGACACGTATCTCAAGCATCTCGAACAACTACTCGACGCGCCTGAGTTAAAGACCGGAATGGCGTGGGCCGGGGTGGCGCCACATAGTGTTCGTGCGGTTCCACTCGATTACCTGAAGTCAATCATCAGCTTCGCGAATGAGCGTGGTCTTCCAGTGCACATGCATGTCGCCGAGCAGCCTGCGGAGGTCAGCGCATGCATTCAGGAGTACGGTCGCTCGCCGGTGGCATTGCTCGATACGGAAGGCTTGCTGAGCAATCGATTCACAGCCGTCCATGCGATACACGTCTCGCCGAAGGCGATCGCGGCGATGGCGCGTGCCGGTGCAATCGTGTGCGCATGCCCGACGACTGAGCGAAATCTCGGCGATGGCGTTGTGCCGGTTGATGCGTATTTCGACGCGGGCGTGCGCGTGTCGCTCGGCAGTGATAGTCAGATACAGATCGATCTGCTCGAAGATGCACGCGAGCTCGAATATCACCTGCGCTTGCAGAAGACTGCACGGAACGTGCTTGCTCCGGCGGACGATGATTCGAGCTCGGCGCTCGCGCGCAGGCTATTCGAGTGCGCGACTGTAAATGGAGCAGCAAGTATCGGCTTCAATGGAGGAAAACTCGAACCCGGCGCGCCGGCTGATTTCTTCACGGTCGATCTCGATGATGTATCGATCGCGGGAGCGGCACCTGAGGATTTATTAGCAAACATCGTCTTCTCAATGTCGCGTACGGCGATTCGAGAGGTTGTAGTGGCTGGGAAGCAAATTGTTAACCACGGATTACACGGATGATTAAAACGATTCTCGCTGATTTGGTACGGATTGATTCGGTGTCGACGCGGTCCAACGTGGAGATCATCGGCTATCTTGAAAGACGTTGTGAGGGGTTGGGGTTGATTACGCGGCGCTATCCGTACACGGATGAGTATGGTCTTGAGAAGATCAATCTGATTGCTCTGAGTCACGATGTCGAAGAAGTTGAGTTGGCACTCGTCGGCCATACAGATACTGTGCCTTATGATCCGAACTGGTCCGAGGCCACGAACCTCACTGAACGTGATGGTAAACTTTATGGACGTGGTGCGTGCGACACGAAGGGTTTCATTGCCGCGGCACTGACGGCAGTTGAAACCGCCACAACCAACAAACCTCTGGCACTGATATTCACAGCCGATGAGGAAGTCGGATTGCTGGGTGCGAAGCGGTTGGCCCAGGCGACGCCGCTGCGTGTTCGTTACAGCATCGTCGGCGAACCTACGTCACTCAAGCCGATTCGCGCGGGCAAGGGCTACTCGCTCGCCGAAGTGCTTGTAAGAGGACGCGAAGCACACAGTGCTTACCCGGCACTCGGCACGTCAGCCATTCATCGTGCCGCGCGATTGATTAACCGCCTCGAATCGATCGCCGCACAACTCAAACAGGACCAGCACACAGCCTTCGATCCGCCATACACAACACTGAACGTCGGCTTGATCCATGGTGGCTCGGCAAAGAACGTGCTGGCTGGCGAATGCCGGTTCACGCTCGAGTGGCGGCCGATACCAACGCAGCCGGCAGAGCACATGCTCAAACTCTTCAAGGCGGCGATAGATGAAGAGATGAAGGCAGATCCGGATTTTCAGTGTGAAGTTGATGCAAACCGTCAGGACACCGGCTTCGAGACAGCAGTTGACTCACCATTAGTCCGACTCCTGGAACAAGCTACCGGTAACCACTCCGGCACCGTGGCGTTCGGCACAGAAGCCGCGCAGATGAAGCTGCTCGGCAGCGAAGCCGTCGTCATCGGCCCCGGAGACATTCGCGAAGCGCACCGCACCGGCGAGTTTGTGCCCGTTGATGAACTTGAGCGCTGTGCGGAAGTTCTGCGACAATCCATCCAGCAACTTTGCTGAGGCAACCGCACGTAGTAAAAGTCCATCGGAAGGTTCAATGTCCCGCATTAATAAAGCTCTTTTAGCATTCATTCTTCTGTGTTCGTGTGTCCCGCTCTGGGCGCAAAACGCGAAGCCGCTCACCAACCAGGAATTCGTCAAACTTCTCTACGAGCTCCCACGCAACCCCGAGATGCGCGACGATCTGATCGACCAGATCCGCCGGCGTGGTATCGGTTTTCCGCTCACCGACGGCATGCGCGGGCTCGTAGCGACGAAAAGTGGTAACGACGCATTACTGAGACGCACACTTGAAGAAGCCGAACGCCGCCGCGTGAATCCAACCGCTTCCGCACTGCCTTCGGAAACCGAAGGCCGCGAGCTGCTCGAACGCACGCGTAACGTCACGCTTGCCGCCGCGAACGCGATGCCCGATTTCCTCGTCAAGCAGATCATCAGACGCTCCGTCGCCTACGGCAACACAACCAACTGGATCCCGCAGGACAACCTGACCATCGCTGTCGGCTATCGCGCGAATGCCGGCGAGCAGTACAAAGTCCTGACCGTGAATGGCATGGCGCCACCGCCGGGCGAAGACGCGGAAGCCACGAGCGATTTCAGCAAGAACAAGTACGTGCCGAAAGGCGCGTCGTCGAGCGGCGTGGAATATATCTCGGCGCTCGCGGACGTTTTCAAGCCCGAGTCGAAAACGGAATTTCGGATGGTCGATACAGACGTGGTTCAGGGTAAACGAACGGTCGTTTACGAGTACGTGGTTAAGCGAGACAACTCACAACTGACGCTCTCGCTCGCTGACACTGGTGCACGAGCACTTGTCGGCTCACGCGGGCGCGTCTGGATCGATCGCGAGCTCGATCGCGTGGTGCGCTTCGAACAGATCGCCACCGAGATCCCGCCAGACTTTCCGATCACCGCCGCCAGCAGTCTCATTGACTACGACTGGGTCACGATCAACGAGCGAAAGTATCTGCTGCCGACGCATTCCGAGATCCTTCTGACGACCGTCAACCCGAAGTTCGTGCTGCAGAGCCGCAACGACATTCGCTTTCGAAACTACCAGAAGTTCGGCGCCGAGCTGAAGGTCGTCGACGAAGTCGGCGAAGACGACGATCCCCCACCGCCACCGAAAAAACCGTAACCACAGATTACACAGATAAAAATCCGGATTTCATCCGTGTCATCCGTGGTTAACTGTCTACAGTTGAGGACGCCTCAGGTCTCTTTTGTTCCCGATCGTTCACACGCCACCCCGAAATTCCCTGCTGTTTTCGACGGTACACCCTTTGCAGCACACCCCCCGTGATGAAGCCCAGGATTTTGATAGTTGATGACGACTCACAGATCACGCAACAGCTTTACTGGACGTTGTGTGACGAGTACGACGTGGTGACCGCCAACGATATGCAGACCGCAATTCGGCGGGCGACGTTTTACAAGCCCGATATCTCGATATTGGACTTGCAGATGCCTCCCGAAAAAGACTCGCCCGCCATGGGTCTGCGTTTGATTGAGTACATCAAAGGTCACCTCTCGAACTCGAAGGTTCTGATCATGAGTTCGAACACTGACCCCGAAGTGCGAAAGTCATGCCTCAACAAAGGCGCAGATGGCTTTTTCGCCAAACCCTTTGAGCTGGAAGACATGCTTGCGAGCATCTGCCGGTTGACCCCCGTCCACAGGCTGGAGCTGTTCGCGCAGATTCTTTGATATCCGGACGCACACTCCCTTTTGGCGTCCGTCCAAACACCGTGGGTGAAACCCTCTTCATCTGACGGTGTGCTCGATGGCCCCCGCAGGCGCCGCCCAACTCGCTCGCGGGGGCCGAATTTTTCTGCCTCTTTGCGGCATACTCAGTCTGTCTGCCATAATCGCTCCGCGTAGCGGGCCAATAATGAGCGAAGCCAGCGATAAAGTGCGTGGGTTGCACGAGCTCCCACTCTTTCCCCTGCCGGTGGTGCTGTTTCCCGGTGTGCCTTTGCCTCTGCACATCTTCGAGCCGCGATACCGGCAAATGCTCACCGATATTCGTCTGTCGAACAATCTCTTCGGACTTTCTTACTTCGATCCGACAACGACTGAGAATGAAGTGCCGCCGCAAGGTCACGTCGGTTGTGTTGCTGAAGTAACTGAGACACAGACGTTTCCCGACGGGCGTTCGAACATACTGACGATCGGTGTGATCAGGTATCGCATCGATGCGTACGTCGAGCGTGGTGATCCATATCTGGTGGGCCAGGTCAGTTACTTCGAAGACGAGGAAGAAGATGAAGAGCTACTCACGGCGCCGTCGAGAGAAGTAGCAGAAATGTTTACGCGCATCGCGCAGGCTGTGCGGACGATCAACGACGAGCGTGCGACGTTGCCCGACATTTCGAACACCGAGCCTCAGCGTCTATCGTTTCTGGTTGCAGCGGCGATGGAGATCGACGCCGAGGTCAAACAAGAGCTACTCGAGCTGCGTTCAACTTCGGAACGCCTGGAGCGCTTGCGAGCGATGTTGAGCATTGCGGTTACGGGTTATGAGGAACGCGCGCGGATTCATGAGCTGGCGAAGAGTAACGGACACGGTGGGAAAAGGATTGAGATTGAATGACGGATGTGGTGAACATTCGCGTGTTGTTCTTCGGCGCGGCGCGCGATGCGGTTGAGGCTAATCAGCTTGATCTCGCGCTTGAGGCTCCGGCGACTGTTGCGAGTGCGTTTCAGAATTTGAAGACGCGGTTTTCGATGCTCGAGCGTTTTGGGAGATCGTTGTTGTTTGCAGTGAACCAGGAGTATGCGACCGCGGATACGCAGTTGCAGGAGAATGACGAGCTTGCGGTGTTTCCGCCTGTGAGTGGTGGCTCGCACGACTTCTTCGAGTTGACGACGGATACAATTGACGTGGGTGAAGCGGCGCGGCGTGTTGTGCTGCCGGAATGTGGTGCAACTGTTACACTCGACGGCTACGCGCGCGAATGGACCAAAGGGAAACGAACGCTGTACCTGGTTTATGAAGCTTACGACGCGATGGCGTTAACGGAGATGCAGCGGCTCGGCGTCGAAGCTCACAAGCAGTTCGAGATCGCTCACATCGGCATCGTTCACCGCACCGGCCGTATCGACATCGGCGAAACGAGTGTCGTCATCGCCGCCAGCGCCCCTCACCGCCGCGCCGCCTTCCAGGCCTGCGAATGGGCCATCAAAGAACTCAAACGCACCGTGCCGATCTGGAAAAAAGAGATCTACGCCGACGGTGAAGCCTGGGTTGAAACCGCGGATTCACGCGGATAAACGCGGATCAGAAAATCTATTCAGAAAATCCGCGTTCATCCGCGTTCATCCGCGGTTTCGGTTTCTTCATCCGCCGCGGCTTCAACTAGCGACGCGCTCGTCACCTTATCACCCGCGTCAGTCTTGATTAACCGCACGCCCTGGGCGCTGCGGCCGGTCTTACGGATATCAGCGGCTTCGAGGCGGATCAGCTTCCCTTGCTGCGTGATGATCATGATCTCCGACTCATCCTCAACCGGAAACACAGCCACCACCTTCCCGGTCTTGTCAGTCGTCTTCATGTTGATGACGCCCTTGCCACCACGCGACTGCAGTCGATAAGTCGTGATTGAGGTCTGCTTCCCATACCCCTGCTCGGAAACTGACAACATCCGCTCCTTATCTTCCGCCGAGACCGGACAAACAGACACGACATAATCATCCTGCCGCAGATCGATCCCGCGCACGCCCCGCGTCGCACGTCCCATCGGTCTCACGTTCTTCTCATCAAACCGAATCGCGAGCCCGTTGTGCGTCGCGATGAAGATCCGCTTCGTTCCGTCAGTCAAAACCACGTCGAGCAACTGATCGCCTTCATCGACATTGATCGCGATGATTCCATTCGTGCGAATGTTCTGGAAATCAGCGAGGGACGTCTTCTTGATGACGCCCTTGCGCGTCACCATCACAACGTAACGTCCTTCCGCAAACTCGCGCACCGGAACCACACCCGCAAGCTTTCGATCTGACGGAATGTTGATGAGATTCACGACCGCCTTACCGCGCGCAGACGCCGCCGCGTCAGGCACTTCGTGAACTTTCAACTTGTAGACCATGCCGTCGTCCGTGAAGATCATCAGATACGCGTGCGTCGACGCGATGAAGAGATGCTCGACAAAGTCGCCATTCTTCGCAGCCGCACCGAAACGGCCTTTACCACCACGTCCCTGTCGTGAGTAAGTCGTGATCGGCGTACGCTTGATGTAACCACTGTTCGTGACTGTGATCGCCACGTCTTCATCAGCAATGAGATCTTCGATCGAGAGCTCAACGCCTTCATCGACAATCTCCGTCCTTCGCCCGTCACCAAAATCCTTCTTAACTTCCTCGAGTTCTTTCGCGATCACGCGTCGCAGTGAGCGCTCATTACCGAGAATCTCCTCGAGCTCGGCGATGTGCTTGATCACCTGTTCATACTCGTCGATGATCTTCTGACGCTCGAGCGCTGATATTCGTCGCAGTTGCAGATCGAGAATCGCCTGCGCCTGAATTTCCGAGAAGGCGAGACCCTCCATCGTCTTCTGCACGCGGCCCAAATAAGTCTTGAGCTGAACGTCAGACGGAATGCCTTTCCACGTCTTCACCTCACTCGTCGTCGCGAGCTGGCCCATCAGCCACTGTCGCGCTTCGTCAACCGAGCGCGAATTGCGAATGAGCGTGATGATGTAATCGAGCGCGTCGATCGCTTTCGTGAGTCCTTCGAGAATGTGCGCACGAGCCCGGGCTTTGCGCAGCTCATACTCAGTCCGCTTGCGCACGACCTCGCGTCGAAACTCGATGAAGGACTCGAGCATCTGCTTGAGATTCAGAATGCGCGGTTGTCCATTGACGATCGCGAGATTGATCACGCCAAACGACGACTGCATCGGCGTCAGCTTGTAGAGCTTGTTGAGCACGACTTGCGGCACCGCATCACGCTTCAGCTCGACAACGATACGCATGCCGGTCCGGTCTGACTCATCACGCAGATCGGAAATACCGTCGATCTTCTTCTCGTTAATTAATTCAGCAATGCGCTCGAGCAGACGAGCCTTGTTGACCTGAAACGGAATCTCTGTGATGACGATCGCATCGCGCTCCTGTGCGCCGCGTCCAATGCGATCGATGCCGGCGCGCGCGCGTATCTGCAACACGCCACGCCCTTCTTCATACGATTTTCTGATCTCGTCGCGACCGTAGATGAATCCGCCGGTGGGGAAATCAGGACCAGTCACGATCTTCGTGAGGTCCTGCACAGTGGTTTCAGGATCTTTCAACAACGCGAGCGTCGCATCTACGATCTCGGTGAGATTGTGTGGCGGAATCTTTGTCGCCATGCCGACCGCGATACCGTCGGAACCATTGATCAGCAGGTTCGGCACGCGCGTCGGTAAAACTGTCGGCTCGCTGAGCGACTCGTCGTAGTTTGGCTGAAACGCAACCGTCTCTTTCTCGATGTCGGCGAGAACTTCATTCGCCAAACGCGCCATGCGTATCTCGGTATAACGCATCGCCGCTGCCGCATCGCCATCGACCGATCCGAAGTTTCCCTGGCCGTCGATGAGCGGGTAGCGCATCGAGAAGTCCTGCGCGAGGCGCACGATCGTGTCGTAGACAGGCATGTCGCCGTGCGGGTGATACTTACCAATCACGTCGCCGACGATGCGCGCGCTCTTCTTGTATGGCTTGTTGTATGTGTTGCCGAGCTCGTGCATGGCCCACAGCACGCGCCGGTGCACGGGCTTCAACCCATCGCGCACATCCGGCAGGGCGCGGCCGATGATGACCGACATTGCATAGTCGAGATACGAGCGCCGCATCTCGTCTTCGATGTTTATATGATTGCGTTCAGAAGCTGTTTCCATCTAAAAGCCTTTCCAGTACAATCCGCCACGCAGTCTGAGCCCTGTAGAAGAGATACCGAGCTTGAGTTTGGCGCTTTTTCGGGAGAAGAAAAACCGGTGAAGCATCTGCTCAAAGTGGTTTGTATTTTAGCCTTTTTTGAGTGTGCTTGGCAAACCCGAAATAGGCGAAAACTCTAATAAAATCAATAGCTTCGTGTAAACACTCCCGACTTTTTTAGGACCGCTTCTCACGTCTGTCGGCTCCCATGAGTGAAGAGCGAAAATACAAGCGCATTCGCGAGCGACTCCCACTCAGTCTACCCGTCCGCGTACGTGGCCGCGAGACACCGGATTTCGAGTGGAGCGAGGTGACGAGGCTCACAAATGTGACGCCTTTCGGAGCGGGTTTTACCCTCCGGCATCCCACCGAAAAGGGTCGCCTGCTGCACATGACGATCCCGATGCCGCGGCAGTTACGCGTGTTCGATCACGTCGAGGACCAGTACCGGATCTGGGCGGTGGTGAGGTATATCAAGACCTCGATTGTTAAAAAGGAGACCGTGTTTGAAGTCGGCGTTGCGTTTATCGGGAAGCGTGCGCCGGTGAGTTATGAAAAAGAGCCGTGGAGGCGCTACGACATTTCCACGAATGTTTTCCAGGCCCTCACCCCTCCCGAGGACGTGCTGACAACGTTTCCTACAGAGGACGAGCGCGCGCACACGCGACATCATATGGCCGTCGATATGCGAATCGAGTTGGTAGACACAACGGGCGAAGTGATTGAGAGTGAGCACACAGTGACCGAGAACATCAGCACTAAGGGCGCGACGCTCTTCACGACGCTCGAGATTCCTTTGGGCCGATTCGTTCGTTTGACGAGTGAACAGTACAGAATCACAGTCCATGCAGCGATTCGCTCGCGCAACACGGGCGCTGACGGCATTCCGAGAATTCATGTCGAGTTCATAGATAAGGAATGGCCGTTGTAAGATAACTCCCAATTCAGAACCGTGAGCACTGTAAGTAACAATGGAAATACCAAACGAGAAGCCCCGCGCGCGGCGGCGACTACGCCAATGCTGCCGCAATGGGCGCTGGATAAAATCCGGCCCGTCGTCGGTGCGTTCAGTCGTTTGTTATTTAAGATTGAGTTTCATGGTATCGAGAATGTGCCGGAGCACGGGGGACTGATTGTAGCGGCGAATCACCAGACCTACATCGATCCTTTCTGGATCTCAGTGCCGATCAAACGCCCGACGCGTTATCTCGCGTGGAGCGCTGCGTTTCGTTGGCCGGTGGTTGGGACTGGACTGAAGTTGCTTGGTGCGTGGCCGCTCGCGCTTGAAGGTAGTGATCCGGCGGCGATACGAACGTCGTTGCAGTGGCTACGGAATGGCGGCGTCGTAGTGATCTTTCCGGAGGGCGCGCGCAGCACGGATACGGGCGCGTTGGATCGATTCAAAGCGGGCGCGGTGCGTTTAGCCATCGAGGCACAGGTGCCGATCCTGCCGGTGACGATCAAAGGTGGAAATCGTGTATGGCCGCGGGGTTGGCGGTTTCCTCGACTCGCTAAGGTCGTGATCACATACCACCCGCTGCATCACCCGGAGTGTTCGAATGAAGAGACGCGTGCTTACGCGCGGCGCGAGAGTGAGCGGTTGGCTCAAGTAATCGGCTCCGCTTTGTAAAAAATCCGCGTTTTATCCGCGTTCATCTGCGGTTAAGTTCTTAAGACGCGCATCATGGCTTCGTGGATTAATCCATTAGTCGCCAGCACCTGCTCGTTATAAATATCCAATGGCTCGTCTTTGAAATTTGTCACGCGTCCGCGCGCTTCAGCGATCAATAGCGCGCCCGCAGCGATGTCCCAGGGGCTCAAGCCGTCCTCCCAGAAACCATCAAACCGTCCACACGCCACGTACGCGAGATCGAGCGCCGCTGATCCATCACGCCTGACGGCCTGCGCGTTCATCGTGAAGTTCGTGAAGTCGCGCGCGAAGTCAGGGCGCTCGCGCACGTTGTACGGAAAACCCGTGCACAACATCGCACCGCTCAACTCCTCCACTGACGACACGCGAATCTTCCGATCATTGAGCGTTGCACCGCGCCCACGCTCCGCGGCAAACATCTCATCGCGCATCGGATCGTAAACCACACCGATCTCCAGCTCGCCCGCGCGCTCCAATGCGATCGACACGCAAAAACATGGATAACCGTGCGCGTAGTTGGTCGTGCCGTCGAGCGGATCGATGATCCACTTCCACTCGCTTCGTTTACCACCAACTAACACAGCCTCGCCTGATTCCTCGGCGAGTATTCCGTGTTGTGGGTAGTAAGAACGGATGCGTTCGATGATCAGATTTTCAGCAGCGATGTCGGCTTCGGTGACGAGGTTGATGTCGCCCTTGGTAGTGACCTTTGCGGAGCCCAGCTTCTGGACCAGCACGTTCCCCGCCTCACGCGCGGTGTCAATAGCGAAGTTAAGCACGTAATCCGTCTTTTCCGTGTTAATCCGTGGCTAATGGAATATGGATGCCCTTGGCGCGCGCCGTTTCTTCAGCTTCCTCATATCCCGCATCGACGTGTCGCGCGACACCGAGTCCCGGATCGTTCGTCAACACGCGATTCAAACGCTTCGCCGCCTCGTCAGTCCCATCAGCGACCGAGACCTGCCCAGCGTGCAGCGAATACCCAACCCCAACACCACCACCATGATGAAACGAAACCCAGCTCGCGCCACTCGCCGTGTTCAGCAACGCATTCAGTATGGGCCAATCAGCCACCGCATCCGATCCGTCTTTCATCGCTTCGGTTTCCCGGAACGGCGACGCGACTGAGCCAGTATCGAGATGATCACGACCGATCGCGATCGGTGCCTTCAGATCACCACGCTTCACGAGGTCGTTGATCGCCTCACCCATCTCAGCGCGCTCACCATAACCGAGCCAGCAGATACGCGCCGGCAGTCCCTGGAAGTGAACACGATCGCGCGCGAGACGCAGCCAGCGATTCAACGTGCGATCCTCCGGAAACATCTCGAGCGCGAGATCGTCAGTCTTGCGAATGTCTTGTGGATCGCCCGACAACGCTACCCAGCGAAATGGTCCTTTGCCTTCACAGAAGAGCGGGCGAATGTATTCCGGCACGAAGCCCGGTATCTCAAACGCGTCCTTGCAACCAGCATCAAACGCCTGCTTGCGAATGTTGTTACCGTAATCGAACGCGACCGCTCCGCCGCGCTTCAACGCAAGCATTGCTTCAACGTGCCGCGCCATCGACTCCATCGACTTCTCAACATACCCACGCGCATCGTTAACACGCAGCTCCGCGGCTTCCTCGAGCGTCATTCCCGCAGGCACGTAGCCATTCAACGGATCGTGTGCACTCGTTTGATCCGTAACTGCATCGACGTGAACACCACGCCGCACAAGCTCCGGCAACACTTCCGCACAGTTGCCGGCAAGTCCAACGGAGATCGCACGCTTTTGATCGAGTGCGTCTTCACAGATGTTGAGCGCTTCGTCGAGCGTCATCGCCAGACGATCGCAGTAACCAGTACGAACGCGTCGCTCGATGCGCTCGGGATCGACGTCGATACCGAGAAACACGGCGCCATTCAACGTCGCTGCGAGTGGCTGTGCGCCGCCCATTCCACCCATGCCGCCCGACACGACCAGCTTGCCGGAAAGATCTCCGCCAAACTGCCTGTCAGCCATCGCGGCAAACGTTTCAAACGTGCCCTGCACGATGCCCTGCGTGCCGATGTAGATCCAACTGCCCGCGGTCATCTGGCCGTACATCATCAGACCACGGCGTTCGAGCTCGTGAAAGTGTCCCCAGTTGGCCCAGGCGCCGACGAGGTTTGAATTCGCGATCAAGACACGTGGCGCATGTTCGTGGGTGCGAAAGACAGCCACCGGCTTGCCTGATTGGACCAGCAGTGTCTCGTCGTTTTCGAGCGCGCGCAGCTCGCGCACGATCGCGTCGAAGCTGGCCCAATTACGCGCTGCTTTGCCGGCGCCGCCGTAGACGATCAGATCGTCCGGACGCTCAGCGACGTCGGGGTCGAGATTGTTCATCAGGCAACGAAGCGCTGCTTCCTGATGCCATCCTTTGCAGCTCAACTGCGCGCCGCGCGGAGCATGGACGACTCGGTTACTCATCGAGCTATTCTGACGAGCCCCAGTAACGGCTGAACCAGCCGCCTTTGTCTTTCTTCATCAGTTGTTCGAGCTCGCCAGAGTCAAGCCACACGCCGCCGCACTTGTCGCACGTGTCGATCAGCACTTCTTCAAACTTGCTTTCCGTGAGCGACCCGTCGCAGCGCGGGCACATCATCGAAGACGTGCCGGCGGCCTTCGCTTCTTCCGCAACCTTCATCTTCTCGCGCAGCTTCTCGATCGCTTCTTGATCTTTGCGACGGAAGTATTCCTCTTCGAGACCTCTTCTACGCTCGTCCATTGGGTTCGACATCAATAGTCCTCCACGATTTAGGATAGTGATGCAGTTTTCAATTCGCGCGTCTCCTTGGAGTGCGGCGGCCTGGCGCCGCTTTGGTATCGATGAATGCGCGATCGAGGCCAAAGCGGCGTCAGGCCGCCGCACTCCAAGGAGGCGCCACTTTACACTGATTGAAAATCACCACGGATCATCGCCGCTGTCAGCTTTTCGATGTCACCGGCCATCGCGCGGTCATGCGTCAGCGGCGCAACGTGCCGGCGCACGATCTCATATGCCTGCTTCACACCGCGTCCGGGGGCGAGTGGCACGTGATATTCCAGCGCCTGCGCCGCGGCCATCAACTCGATCGCGGTGGCCATCTCCGCGAGTCTCACAATCCCGCGCAGCTTCGTCGCCGAAGTCATGCCCATCGAGACATGATCTTCCTTGCCGCCGTCGGTCGGCACGTTGTCGATGCTGGCCGGATGCGCGAGCACTTTCGCTTCGTTCAAAAGCGCGACCGCGGTCACTTGCAGCATCATGAATCCCGACGAGATTCCCGGATGCGCCGTCAGAAACGGCGGCAGACCTTCGTTCGAATCGGGATTTACCAGACGATCGATACGGCGCTCAGTGATACTCATCAAGTCTGTCAAAGCAATGGCGGCGTAGTCAAAAACGAGTGCGAGCGGCGCGCCGTGGAAGTTTCCGCCTGATAACACGTCGCCGGTTTCCGAGAAGACGAGCGGATTGTCGGTCGCACTGCCGCTTTCGATCTCGACCACCTGCCGCGCATGATCGAGCGCGGTGCGAATCGCGCCGTGCACCTGCGGCATGCAGCGCAGGCTGTAAGCATCCTGCACGCGCGGATCGTTAACGAGGTGCGACTCGCGAATCTCACTGTCGTGCATTAACTCGCGCAAGTGTGCTGCGACTGCGATTTGTCCGGCGTGCGGACGCGCTGCGTGAATGCGCTCGTCAAAAGCGACGGGAGTGCCTCGCAAAGCTTCGACTGTCATCGCCCCCGCGACGTCAGCGAGTCGAATAAGCTGTTCCGCACGGTGAAGTGCAAGGGCGCCGACAGCGCCCATCGCCTGCGTTCCGTTCAGCAGCGCGAGTCCTTCTTTGACTTCTAACTGAAGCGGCGCGATCTGCGCGCGTTCGAGTGCGGTCGCGGCATCAAGTCTCTCGCCTTTGTAGAAAACTTCTCCTTCGCCGATCGCTGCGAGTGCGAGGTGTGCGAGTGGCGCGAGATCGCCGCTCGCGCCGACACTTCCTTTCTCGGGAATGACCGGCGTCACACCTTTATCGAGCATCGCGATCAACGTCTCGATCACCAAAGGCCGCGCGCCGCTGAATCCCGCTGCCAGCACGTTCGCGCGCAACAACAACATCGCCCGCGCTTCCGGCTCAGATAATGGTTCACCGAGACCGACCGAATGACTACGTACGAGATTCAGTTGCAACTGAATCAGGTCCGCGCGATCGATGCTCACATCCGATAACTTTCCAAACCCCGTGTTGACACCGTAAACAGTTCGTCCCTGCGTGACGATGTCCTGGACCACCTGCCGCGCTCGCTCGACACGCACGCGCGCTGCATCAGCGAGAACAACCTGTTCCCGGCCCTCGGCGATACTTACGATTTGCTGGAGTGTGAGTGGTTGACCGTTGAGCTGAAGCATAAATCAACTACGAACCTCAGCTCGCTTATCGGGTGTTTCGGAAATGTCGATCTTCTTGTATTCGGCGGTGGTGGTCGTGGCTTCGCGGCTGCGCACACGTTGACGCGCGCGCTTCGCCCGTACTGTGGTGCGTCTCGTTATCGGGGCTGTCCAGCTTGTCATTCGTTTCAGTGGTCTTAATGAAAACTCGTGTTTCGGCAGCACTTCACCTGTCGCTTCGCGCAGTCGCACAGTTCCAATCGCAAAACCAAATACGGCAGCGTTAAATACTATCCCGACAACGAAAACGATCCAACCGGGGACGATGCCGACCGTGGCGCGCTCGATGAAGGCGTTGAAGTCGCGCGCGGGCAAAGGCGAAAGATAGACTTTCAAATTCCAGCTCAGTGCGAGCAGGACGAAGATCCAGAGATAGTTGCGACGCAGACGACGTCCGACAGCTTCCCATTCAGTGATCGTGAAGTGCGGCGTCGTGAGATCGGCGGCGAGGTGTTCGGCCCACGACTCTTCGGCAGGTCTGCTGTCCGGCATCAGCAGGTGCGCGAAATAACCCGTCTCGAGAATTCTCACGCGGCTCGACCAGATCTCGTAATACCGGTAACGACGCGCCTCCATGAGCAGGAAGATCATCACGAGGATCGAGTTGATCGGAATCACGAAGTGCGGGTTGCTGGGCGAGCTGAAGACGAACGAAAGCGTCGCGCCTGCAGTGAGCACGGCCCAGTTTGTCGTGGTGTCGAGGCGGTTTCGCCAGGTGTTTGAGCGTTGCACTTCACCGCGATAGAAGTGAATCATCGCGGTATTGAATTCCGACGGCGTCATGCGGCGCATCAGGGCGGCGGGCGATTGTGCGGCAGCATCCGGCAATGGCTCGGCTGGTGGCGTCGGCCTGAGCCTGCCGGTTACCCTGTCTGACGTTGATTGACCGCTACCTCTATGACTTGCTTCGGTGGACATCGGAATTGAAGGGAGCGCGCCTGTCAGAGTGCGGCGCGGAACTCCAGAAACCGATAATAGCACGCGCGGCCACAAAGCGGCACAGACAACATTAGCCACAAAAGGCACAAAAAGCACAAAATCATGATCGGAAGCCGATCGCTTCCGAAGTTCACTTTTGTGGTTTTTGTGCCTTTTGTGGCTAATGTTGTATAGTGGCCGTTCGTTGGAATCACAGTTTGACGAGCAGTGGATGCGGCAGGCACTCTTCGCCGCTCGCGAAGCGCAGGCAAGCGGTGAAGTGCCCATCGGCACCTGTATCGTTAGCGAAAATAAACTCGTCGCCGTTAGCGGAAACCGCACGCGCACCGACTGCGATCCCACAGCCCACGCTGAAATCGTCGCTCTTCGCGAAGCTGCCCGGAAGCTTGGGAATTACCGGCTGACCGGCGTTGCTGTTTATTCGACGATTGAGCCTTGCGCGATGTGCGCGGGCGCGCTGATACAGGCGCGAGTGAGACGTTTGATTTACGGCGCGCCGGATGAACGTGCCGGGGCAGTTACGAGTCGCTTTCGTATCTGCGACACAGATTTTTTGAATCACCGGATTGAGATCAGCGCGGGCGTGCTGGAGGCGGAATGTCGCGCGCTGATGCAGGAGTTTTTCCAGACGCGGAGAGGTCGCATAGTGGATTAGTGCACCGGTCTCGAAAACCGGAGTGGGTTAACGCCCACCGTGGGTTCGAATCCCACCCTCTCCGCCACGTTCTTGTTAATCCTGAAAAATCTTGAAAATCCTGTTCACGACTGTCTCAAGAGACACGCTTCTACAGGATTTACAAGATTTTTCAGGATTGACATGATGGAGAGGTGCAGGAGTGGTTGAACTGGCAGCACTGGAAATGCTGTGAACGGGAAACCGTTCCGTGGGTTCGAATCCCACCCTCTCCGCCAGAAACACATCGATTCCCCCCGGTAACAACGATCAATCCACATTTGGGGGACGTCGATGAGCGACGACAAGTTAGCGATCGAAGAGGCGCGGCGCGCGGCGCAACATGAGTCGGTAAAGAGTCAGGTTGAAAGTGAAGTCCAGGCTGAGATCGGCGAGCGCGCCGCAGTTAAGACAATGCCTGGTGAATCACAACGAATCGATCAGGTCGCCGGTGAGTTTCGCTCAAAGGCAGTAAACGAGGTCGTTGAAACCGAGCGTGAAGTCGAGCGCTCGCGCAGGCTGGCGCGAATCTCGCAGATCGTCGATTACATCTTCTGGGTAATCTACGCTCTTCTGGGAATGCGGTTCCTGCTGGCGCTGATGGCAGCACGCAGCACTGCCGGGTTTGTGCAGTTCATCGTGGCGGTCAGCAATCCGTTTTACGCGCCGTTTCGTGGGATTGTCGCGAGTCCCAGCACTGACAACGGCCACACCTTGCTGCTTCCGATTGTAGTAGCGATAATCGCGTATGCGCTGTTGCATCTCGCTATCAACGGACTGTTGCGGATGTTCGCGCATCGAAAGACAGAGATTTAGGTTTATCAGATCCCGGGCTCCGCACAACGCTAGCCTTGTGAACCCCGCCAGGCCGGGAACGGAGCAACGGTAGCAACCGCAGCGTGTGTTGCGGGAAAGTCCGGGGTCTGGCCAGTTCGCTACTCACTACACAGACATCACAATGGCCTATCAAGTAATCGCGCGCAAATGGCGTCCCCAGACATTCGATGAAGTAACAGGCCAGGAACCGATAACTCGCACGCTTCGCAACGCGATCGAGCACCAGCGTCTGCATCACGCTTACCTGTTTTCAGGCGCGCGCGGCGTCGGCAAAACTACGAGTGCCCGCCTGCTCGCGAAGGCGCTCAATTGTCACAAAGCAAAACAACCAACACCCACGCCGTGTCGTTCTGACGATCCGGATCAGTGTTCGTCGTGTCGCGAGATCACGGAGAGTCGCTCGATCGACGTGCAGGAGATCGACGCTGCGTCAAACACTGGTGTCGACAACGTGCGCGATGCGATCATCGCGAGCGTCGGCATCGCACCCGCGCGCGACCGCTACAAAGTCTTCATCATCGACGAAGTTCACATGCTTTCCGGCGCTGCTTTCAACGCGTTGCTAAAGACCCTCGAAGAGCCGCCACCGCGCGTGGTCTTCATCATGGCGACGACGGAGCGTCACAAAGTTCCGGAAACGATCCTTTCGCGCTGCCAGCAGTTTGAATTTCGCACGATCGCGACGGCGAAGATCCTCGAGCGTCTCAAGTTGATCGCGAAGTCGGAAAAGATCTCGATTCCCGATGACGCGTTGCGCGAGATCGCACGCACGGGCGAAGGCTCGATGCGCGACGCGCAATCGGCACTCGATCAAGTGATCAGTTTCGCGGGCGACAAGATCAAGAAAGAAGACGTGGAGATGGCACTCGGTGTCGCGGGCGCTGACATTCTCAAACGCATCATCGACAGCATCGCGGAAAACAAACCCGCCGAAGCGATCGCGGCCGTGGACGACATCGTCATGCGTGGTCACGACCTGCGAAACTTCTGTCGCGATCTGCTGGCGCACTTCCGCGACTTGCTCGTGACGAAAGTTTCCGGAAACGAAGAGTTGCTCGAATCCGCGGTCTGCGAGCCTGCTGAGCTCAACCGACAAGCCGCGTTGTTTTCCGAATCCGATCTCGTGCGCTTCTTTCACTCGCTCGCGGAGACTGAGACAAAGCTGCGCGCCGCAACTCAGCCGCGCTACCAACTGGAGATCGGGATCGTAAAACTGATGGAGCTGCGCGGCGTCGAGAGTATCAACGAGATCCTGCAACGCCTCGCCTCACTCGAAACTAACTCCGGCAGCGAACCGCTAACGAGAACTCCATCAAGCTCTGGAGGAAGTCCTAGCAAGACAACTCCAGAACGACCGGCTTCTCGTCCGGCAGGATCGACTTTCACTGCTGCAGCGGCAGTGTCGCCCGCACTCGAAGCCACGACACCTCCGGCCGAGCTTTCAACAATCGATAGAGTCAAAGCGGTCTTATCCAGTCAACGAAAGATGTTGCTGGTGACGGCACTCGAAGCAGCGCAAGCGACGATCTTCGACGACACCGAGCTGTGCATCGAGTTTACGCCGGACACGCGTCACCTGCGCGATACGCTTTCGAAAGCCGACAACAACAAGTTCGTGCGTGATGCGTGTCGTGAAGTGACGGGCAGAGATCTGGGCGTGCGGATCATCGTGAAAGATCCGGCGGCGGACGGCGAGCCGCTCAGCCGTGAGGATGAGGCACGGCTGGAGAAACAACGCCTGCGCGAGATGGCCGAGAGCAATCCCACGGTGCAGACGATGCTGAAGACGTTCCGCGGCGAGATTGTCGACGTGCGGCGCGTTGACGGCGAGCGCTGAACGAACAAAACGCGCGGCGCTGTCGTATGTGCTTCCACTGTGGAGGTAGCTTGAACGATGCGCGATCCTATCTTGGCGGGAGTGCTGAGCTTAATTATTCCGGGCGTTGGGCAGATCTATAACGGCCGTATTCTGGCGGGAATACTGTGGCTGATTTTAACCCCAGGGTTTTGGCTGGGAACTGGCGGCACGCTCGGATGGATCTGCCATATCGTGTCTGCTTACTGCGCATACTCCTACGCCAAAGAACACCCAGTCCGTTATTAACCACAGATAACACGGAAAAATCCGGATTTTACTCCGCGTTAATCCGTGGTTACGGTTTTTCTGGTTTTTTGGGTTGGGCTTTCGGGATGTCGTCAGCATCAATGACCACACCGCCAAGCTTCGGCGGGCTCCCCCGCAACACCGGTAACTTCGACACCGGAATACTCACCGTCGATATCGCATCGACACGCCTCAGAATCGCGCCGCCACGCCCCGCCACCCACACATTCGTCCCGCCACGATAAGCAATCGAAAACAACGTCGTGCTCGTAATCGACGGCTGGATCTCAAACGTCGCGCCACCATCTTTGCTGTGGAGGATGCTCCCCTGTTCACCAACAATGAGGAGGTCATTACGGTTCGCGAGCGCCACACCAAACAAGTTCCCGTTGATGCCGCTCTCGAGATCCTTCCACGTCTCGCCGCCATCATCCGTGCGCAGCACGACTCCACGCGCGCCGACGATGTAGCCACGCTGCTCGTCAGCAAACGCGACCGCGTACAACCACTCCTTCAAATTCTTATCGACGCGCCGCCAGTTCTCACCACCGTCTTCCGTGCGCAGGATCGTGCCTCCCGAGCCAACCGCGATGCCATGTAGCTCATCGACAAACTTCACGTCCTCGAGCCAGTTGAGCGAGTTCGTCTGCTGAAACTGCCAGCTCACGCCCTCGTCCTTCGTGTGCCAGACAGCCCCGCGCGCGCCCACAACCCAGCCTTCCGTTGCCGAGACGAACGAGACACCAAACAGATCCTCAGTCGCCGGACTCGGCACGCGCTCCCACGTCACGCCGTTGCTGACCGAGTGCAGAATCGTTCCTCTATCACCGACCACCCAACCGGACTTCTCAGTGACAAAAGAGATCGCATTCAACGTCACTGTGGCTCCGGAAGGACGAATGGTCCAACTCTTACCGCCGTTGCTCGTGAAAAGGATCTTCCCACGCTCGCCCACCGCCCAACCGTGCGAGTTGTCGATGAAGTAGATATTGGCGAGATCGTCGCGGCCACCTTCGGTTAGTCGCTGCCACGAAAAACCGCCATCGTCAGTGCGCACGACGAGACCGTCCGCGCCCGCAGCCCAGCCGATCGACTCATCTGAGAAGTAGAGCGTCGAGAGACGGGGACCAGTGCGGACGTTTACGGGCAGCCAGATGTTTCCGCCGTCGCCGGTAGTCAGCACGACGCCGCTTTCACCCGCAGCCCAGCCATGCATGTCGTCAGTAAAGAAGACTGTGTGAAGATCGGTCGTGATCAGGCTGTCTTTGATGGTCCATGATTCCCCTGCGTCTTCAGTTTGGAGAATCGTGCCGTGATAACCGACCGCAGTCGCTTTCTTTTCCGAAGTGAATGTGACGCCGGTGAGCGCGTAGTCACTCAGTTTTTTCGACTGTTTCCAGTCGGCGCCGCCGTTCGTGGTGACGAGCAGTGTTCCATGTGAACCTGAGATGATGCCGTTCTTCGCGTCGACGAAGGAGATCGAAAACAGGTGCGCGGATGTTTGACTCGTCTGCGGCTTCCAGGTCTTGCCGCCGTCAGTCGTCGCGATGATTGAACCGAAAGTGCCGACCGCCCAGCCGAGCAAAGGGTTCTTCGGCGCAAACGTGACGGCAAAGAGATGATCGCGCACACCGCTAGGTCGCTCCACCCACTTGCCACCCGCGTTCGTCGTCGTCAACACGACACCACGTGCCCCCGTGATCACGACGCGCGAGCGGTCTTTTACATAAAGCCCGTAGAGGGTCGTGTTCGCCGGAGTCACCTGCTCTTCCCACTCGAAGCCGCCATTATCCGTTGCCAGCACGACGCCATTCGCGCCAATCGCCCAGCCGTGTTTTTTATCGGGAGCAAATCTGATGGCGTTAATCGAATTCCCTTGCGGGAGCGGATTCTGCCACTGCCAGCCACGCTCGGGACCCTGCGCGCGGGCGGCGGGCGCGAGGAGCAGACACAATAATAGTAAGGCTGTTTTTCTGAGCATCGGCTGTAGGGGAGATGGGATTATAGTCCGCGCTAATCCGTGGTTTCAATGACGCCCACCTTGTCTACGGCGTCGCGCAGGATTGATTCGTCCACCTGGCCGGCTGCGGCGATGCGGCGTGCGGCGTTGTCGGCGGCTTCCTGCAGGACGTGTCCGGCGTGTCCGCGCGTCCATTCCCAGCGCACTTTGTGCGCCTTCGCGGCGCGATCGAGTCGTTCCCACCACGGCAGGTTCGCCTTTTTTCGAAAACGCCCGTTCATCGTCTCAACAACGTATTTCGAATCAGTGAACACATTTACCTGGCAAGGCTGCTTCAACGATTCGAGACCGACCGCGGCCGCGGCGATCTCGGCCTGCTGGTTTGTCGCTTTGCCTAAATACTCACCGACAGCGCGCCAGTATCCTTTGTACCCGAGCAACGCGACTGCCGCCGCGCGACTCGCCTCTTTTCCGTTGCCGAGGCTCGAGCCGTCGCAGAAGATCGCGACCTGCTTGAGCGCAGAAGTTTGTCGTTCGTCGTTTCGCACAGTTGAGATTTGAACAGGTGCGACGTAGCCTATCACGCAATCGAGTGAAATAGTAGAATCAGCACAATGAGCTTCGGGCGCATCCTTGGAGTGCGGCGGCCTGGCGCCGCTTTGGTCCTTGATCAGGTCTGATCGATAACAAAGCGGCGCCAGGCCGCCGCACTCCAAGGAGAACCAAACTGGAGGAGTGAGGAAGATGATGCCTGAACAGCGATCCATCACGGAAGTGGATCGGATTCGAGATCAGTTTCGACGTGCGTTTGAAGGTGAAGCGTGGCATGGACCATCGGTGCTGGCGTTGTTGGAAGGAGTCACGGCCGAGCAAGCCGCGGCGTATCCGATCCCCGGCGCGCATTCGATCTGGGAGCTGACGTCGCACATTGCTGCGTGGGAGCGCGCGTGTTTGCGACGACTCAAAGGCGATCCAGCGCAACTCACCGACGCGGAAGATTGGGAGCCGGTCAACGACACGAGTGACGCTGCGTGGGAACAGACGAAGCAACAGTTGATCGACAATCATCGCGAGCTGCTGGACGCGATCGCGACTGTTGATGAATCGCGCTTGAACGAGCCGATCCTGACGCATCCGAGCATACCGTTTTCAAGCATCTACGTGACGCTGCATGGCGGCGTGCAACACGATCTTTATCACGCGGGACAGATAGCAATGTTGAAAAAGGCTTTGGTGAATTTATGAGCGGATTATCAGCTAAAGAATGTGTGCCGTGTCGTGGTGGCGTGCCGCCGCTAACCGAGGAAGAGATTGCGAAGTTCCTGCCGGAGCTTGATGGCTGGGAAGTTGTTAACAATCACCACTTGAAGAAGAGCTATCGATTTTCAAACTTTCGCGAGTCGCAGGAGTTTGTGAATCGCGTCGGAGATCTGGCGGAGGAGCAGGGACATCATCCGGACATTTGTTTCGGCTGGGGCAACGCGGAGATCACGATCTGGACGCACAAGATCGATGGACTGACGGAGAGCGACTTCATCCTCGCGGCTAAGATCGACAAGTTGTAAAGCTGCATAAATTCTTTCGGCCCTCCGTACGAAACCGAAACACCACAAACGACCGATCTCACCGGTAACGCAGTAAAACTGCGCGATCCGCGGCTGGCACATGTGTTGCCAAATGCAATCTTCAAATAGAACTGTTTGTTGGAGGATTGTATGGCCAAGGAAAAGGCAACATTAGTTACAGCCCTTTTTAAGAGCAAAATAGCCGCCGAGTCTGCCGTCGATGCGCTTTTGAAGCGCGGTTTCAACCGCGACGATATTAGCGTGCTCATGTCTGACGCCACTCGATCGAAGGAGTTTGCTCTGCAAACACGCACGCACGCTGCTGACGGCTTGGGAATTGGAGGCGCCGTTGGTGGAGCCGTGGGTGCCGTTCTCGCCGCGATTGCCGCAGTGGGAACGACGTTGTTTCTTCCCGGCATAAATCTCGTGATTGCTGGTCCAATCGCTGCCGCACTCGCAGGCGCGGGCGCAGGCGGAGCGACGGGTGGATTGATCGGCGCGCTGATCGGAGCAGGCATTCCGGAATATCGCGCGAAGGTTTACGAGGCCGGCATCAGGGGTGGCGGAATCTTGATTGGTGTGGAAGCACGCAGTGAGGAAGAAGTGGATCGACTTGAAGATCTGCTTGCTGAGCTCGGAGGCGAGCACGTTCGCACTGAATAAGGAAGACGAAGGTCAGCTTTACTAACAATAAGGAGGGTTAGCAATGGGTCTACCGAATAAAGATGAATTGGAAGGAAAATGGGATCAGGCTAAAGGCAAAACGAAAGACACTGTCGGCAGAGCACTCGGCGACGACGATCTCGCCGCTGAGGGCCAGGTTGATGATGCGGGTGGACAGGTGAAGGAAGGCTTCGGCAAAGCCCGCAGGAAAGTTGGAGAAGCGATCGAAGACGTTGGCGACGCGATAAGTCGTTAACGAAGTTAGTCACGGATTACACGGAACTCATTACACGGATTCGATCTGTGTAATCTGTGTAATCCGTGGCTTTTTAAGTTGTTCCCGGGCGAGTTTGTCCCACTTGCGGTGCTCTCGATAACGATACGAAGGCATCGTCTTCACTGCCTCAACACAACGGTTGAAAACTTCTCGCGCATCGTCACGGTTATTTAGTTGTTCGAGTGTCTTGCCGTAGTAGTAGAGTCCTTCCGGATCGTAAGGACGTTTCTCGATAAACTTTTCGAGGGCGTCTTTAGCTTCGCCAAACATCGACGCTGCAAGGTAAGTCGCACCGATCTCGCGCCAGATCTCGCTGTGCGAATGCTTTTCGTCCTGTTCGAGAACGACCGTGAAGTAGTTGATCGCGTCTTGTAGTCGTCCCTGCTCGCGTGCGATGCGGCCAAGTTGAAAATGCGCGTCCGTTTCGTCGTGCGCGATTTGCACTGCTTTCTCGAAACGAGAGATCGCTTCGGCATACTGGCGCCGGTACTGGTAGATCAGACCGAGTTGATAATGTGCACCCGCATCGCGCGGATTGATCGTCGCGGCTTCCATCGAGCGACGAAAGCCCTGGCGCTGTCGTAAAGAGAAACCGATATCGCCGATGTCGCCGCGAAACATTTGAAACACGCAGATGACCAGGAATGGGGAGAACAGTAGCGGTGAAACTGTCGCGAAGAGTTTTGCCTGTAGTGAAAACGAGAGCGCTGCTATTGTGACGATCAAAAGGCTCTGGAGATATTTGATACCGAAGAAGCATGCGGAGTCCGAGCGCCATGAGCAATCCGAAACAGATCGCGCTGGCGGCCCAGAGTCCGAGCGCCATCGTCGCATTGAGTTTCAGCGGCTCGAGTGCCAATCCCGCAAGGGCGAAAGGTAAGTGAGCCGCTGCCCACGCCATCCAGCCCGCCGTCAGTAGTGGTCCGTAATCGCGGCGCAGGAGCACGCTGAAACTCGCATTCACACCTGACATTGCGACCAGAAGAATCAGACACGGAATGTACAAGACCGCCATCGCCATCAGAGTGGCAAAGAAACCCGGCGGCGCGAACGAGACAAACCACCAGCCACGATCACCGACGACGGGCAATGGATGACGATCGTAGACGAAGTGTGGGCGCGCCACAGGTTCGCCATCTTCCTCATCAAAGGCCTCGTCCTCATCTGTCGCAACGGGTTCCGGCGGCAGCTCGCGATAGACCGCCTCCACGTTGTTGTAAATGACGGAGCTGACGGTCGCGTGAAAGACCATCGACAACGCCGCCACTACGACAGCGGCATAAAGCCAATGCCCCTCATCGATAATCCTGCCCATCGACGACACGGGACGATAAAGGAGGCCAAGGAGGAGTTTTGTATTATCCCAAATCATGAGTGGTACCAAGGTGAGCTTCAGGGCTGGAAACGCCAAAACCAGAGTAGGGATTTCGGCCAAACGGTGTCAAGAATTTTTAGCCGCAGATTTACGCGGATTAACGCAGATCTGCGTGCATCCGCGTAAATCCGCGGCTGCTTTTTGCGCCTTTTTGTGGCAAGATCACCTCGACGATGGTGCAACAATCCCCTGAACAATCCGCGAAAACCAGAATAGAAACTGACACGATGGGTGCAATCGAGGTCCCCGCTGACCGCTACTGGGGAGCTCAGACTCAGCGCTCGCTACATCACTTCAATATCGGCAACGACCGCATGCCGCGCGAGATGATTCGCGCGCTCGGCATTCTCAAGAAGGCTGCCGCGATCGTGAACGAAGACCTCGGCAAACTCGCGTCTGACAAGGCGCGCCTGATCGTGCAGGCGTGTGACGAAGTAATTGAAGGCAAGCTCGACGATCACTTCCCATTGCGCGTCTGGCAGACGGGCAGCGGCACCCAGACCAACATGAACGCCAACGAAGTGATCTCGAACCGCGCCATCGAGATCGCGGGGGGCGTGATGGGAAGCAAGAAGCCGATTCACCCGAACGACGATGTCAACATGTCGCAGTCGTCAAACGACACGTTTCCGACCGCGATGTACATCGCCGCTGCGGAACAGCTCAACAAACTGATCCCGCGGGTCCAGGAGCTTCACGACGCGATCGCCGCGAAGGCGAAAGAGTTTGCGGGTGTGGTGAAGATCGGTCGCACTCACCTCCAGGACGCGACGCCGCTCACAGTCGATCAGGAAATGGGCGGCTGGGCAAACCTCGTTGCACGCGATGTGGAACGATTGAAACTCGCCCTCCCGGGATTGCTCGATCTCGCTATCGGCGGCACCGCAGTCGGCACCGGCTTGAACTCTCATCCGGAATTCGGCGAGCGCGCCGCACATAAGATCGCAGAGCTCACCCACTTGCCGTTCAAATCGCATCCGAACAAGTTTGCCGCGTTGTCAGCACATGACGAGCTTGTCGAAGCGAGTGGCGCACTAAAAACTCTCGCCGCCTCGTTGATGAAGATCGCAAACGACGTGCGCTGGCTCGCGTCAGGCCCGCGTTGTGGCTTGGGTGAATTAGTCCTGCCGGAAAACGAGCCGGGGTCGTCAATCATGCCGGGCAAAGTTAATCCGACGCAGAGTGAAGCGCTGACGATGGTTGCGGTGCAGGTCTTTGCGAACGATCTCGCGACGAGTTTTGGCGGATCACAGGGCAACTTCGAGTTGAACGTTTACAAGCCCGTGATGATCCACAATTTCCTGCACTCAGTCAGGCTCCTGCACGATGCGATACACAGTTTCGTCGAGTTTTGTATTTCCGGCATCGAGCTCAATCGCTCGCAGATCGAGGAGCATTTGAAACACTCCCTGATGCTCGTCACCGCGCTGAATCCTCACATCGGTTACGACAAAGCTGCCCAGGTTGCAAAGAACGCTCACAAGAAGAAGATCAGCTTGCGTGAATCAGCCATCGAGCTGGGTTATTTGACCGGGGATCAGTTTGACGCGATGGTGATCCCGGAAGAGATGACGCATCCCTGAGCTGCAAATTCTGGCGTGCCTGATAAGAACGACAAAGTGAAAGAGAACGTCTGCGGTGCGTTTTACGTGGACTCTTCGTGTATCGATTGCGATGTCTGTCGCGATACCGCGCCCGAGAACTTCACGCGCTGCGATGAGAACAATTACTCGTTTGTTTACAAGCAGCCGGAGACTGAGGAAGAACGGGCGATGTGCGAGGAAGCGTTGACGTGTTGTCCGGTTGAGGCTATAGGGAACGACGGTTAATTAGCCACAGATAAACACGGATTTAAAAACGGATTTTGATCATTTCATCCTCAATGGTTACTTCATACGTCTGAATCCGGTCCGGTACGGTTAAACACTCCCCAGTCCTCACATCAAACTGCCATCCATGCAACCAACACTCAATTACATGTCCGCAAAGCGCACCCTCAGTTAACGGCGCGCCGCGGTGTGGGCAGGAGTTCTCGGTGGCATAGAATTCGCCATCCACGTTGTATACGGCTAGCTCGCTGCCCGATGGCAGCGCAAAACTAACGCAGGCACCCGGGCGCAGGTCGTCAACTCGGCCGACGATAAAGGTTTGCTTAGTATCGAATGATTGCATCGGATGGATGGTAACAAAACACGTTTTGCGGAACCTAATTCACAACTCGCCAGCAAGTTTTCGTCTCTCGCGCGTTCTCTATCTTCGCTGCCGGTTTCAACTCTCCCTCGGCTGTGAGATTCTAGGACCAGAAGAGGAGAGATCATGAAACGAACACTACTAACTGCTGGCGTTGTGGCACTTGTTCTCGCATCAGCCACCATGCTACACGCTAAAGAAATCACCGTACGCGGAAAACTACAAAAGACTGTTGAGGCGGGCGGCTGGCTCATCGTCAACAGCGACGCCAAATATCTAATCCTGAACGCAAAAACTTATCAGAGTAATGGATGGTTTAAAGAGTCGACGAACGTCGAAGCCGTCGGTGAGACGAAAGACGTGATGACGACTTTCATGGAAGGCACACCATTCGAGGCCAAATCGATGCAACCGCTCGAGCAAAACGTCGCCACGCCGGGACGCGACGACAACCGCCGCGTGACGCGCGTCCTCGTCGCTGGGGATTCGATCGTCCAGGCGCAGCCAGACACGGCGATCATCACGATCGCAGTAGTAACGCAAAACAGAAACGCGATCAGCGCGCAACAGGACAACGCCGCGAAGACTGATGCTGTCGTGCGTGCTTTGAAAGCCGCGGCCGGAAGTGGCGCGGAAGTGAAGACGAGCGGCTACAGCCTTCAACCGCAACGCGTTTACAAAGAGAACCAGCCACCGACGATCACGGGTTACGAAGCGCGCAACAGTGTGACTGTGACGTTGAGCGATTTGACGAAGGTTGGCGCTGTGATCGATGCGTCGGCGCAGGCGGGCGCGAATGATGTTTCGGGTATCGCGTTTACTTTGCGACAGGATCGACCAGCGCGCGACCGTGCGTTGAGCGAAGCGACTCGTGAAGCAGTGAGCAAGGCGCAGGTGATTGCGACGGCGCTCGGCGGGCGCGTGGTGCGGATTCTCGAGGTCCAGGAAGAAGGTTTTGACCGACGACCGCCAGTGCCCGTCTACCAGACGGAAGGATTCATGGCGAAAGCAACTGTGGCGACGCCGATCGAAGTCGGGACACTGGATATCAGCTCGAGAGTGCAGGTGATCGCCGAAGTCGAGACGAATATGTAACCGCGGATAAACGCGGATTGAAAAACGCGGATTTATTTCCCCCGAGCCCCCAGCAAACTGATGTTCCTGGTGAAGGAGGGAAGCAATGGCCAGATACAGAAACGATTCGGATGACGATAGGGAATATTACCCACGCGAAGAGCGCCTCAGACGTGAGAACTTCAGCAGTGGCTACGACGAACCCTGGGGCGCCGGTCGTCGATTCGACAACGAACGACGAACTGATTACAACCGCGGCCGTTATGGCGAACGCGCTGAGTATAACTACGACGAGCCGCGTTACGCAGACCGCGGCGGCGAGAGAGGCAGTGACCGTTTTCGCGATGACATGCGGCGTAGTTCCCTTTACGAGGGACGCGGAGATTTCGGAACGGGAAGATGGCGCGATCAGGAATACGGCGGCGAGCGCTCGCGGTTGCGTTGCCGCGACATCATGACTCGTGAGCTCGTGGTGGCGACACGTGACACCACAGTTGTGGAAGTCTCGCGCATGATGAAACAGGAAGACGTGGGCGTGATTCCGGTGGTTGAGTACGACGCTCCAGCGGGTAACGGCAGATCCGAGGAACGCAATTATCAAGATCGTAATTACGCACGCGGCAAACTGATTGGGTTAATCACTGACCGCGATATCGTCGTTCGTTGTGTTGCAGACAATAAGGACTGCGCGAGCGTCCGCGCGGAAGACATTATGTCCGTTGATATTCACACTGCGAAACCAAACGATCGCGTCGTTGACGTTATTCGAAAGATGGGAGACAAACAGGTACGTCGCATTCCGGTGACTAACGACAACGGCTACCTGGTGGGCATGATCGCGATGGCCGACGTCGCCACCGAGACACGTCAGGATCAAGAGCTCAACGAGGCTCTCGAAGACATCTCGAAGGGAACGTCGTTCTGGAATAGGATCTTCGGGTAATTCTTTTTCGCCACGGATTTACACGGAAAACACGGTTCTGAGCCGTGTCATCCGTGTCGATCTGTGGCGAAAATTCTTTTTTGCCTTTATGCTGTCGCCATGCGAAATTTCGATCGTGATTTTTCGCTGATCCGTACGGATCGGCGAGTGGTACCGTCTGGCCGTCTCTGGAATCCCGCTGCGGACGTCTATCGTTCGTCTGAGGGCTGGACTGTTAAAGTGGACCTTGCGGGCGTCTGTATGGAGGAACTGGAGGTCCAGATACGCGACGCGATGCTCACCATCCGTGGCTGTCGCAAAGACACGCACGTTCGCGAAGGCTTCACGTACCACCAGATGGAAATTACCTACAGTCGTTTTGAAAAGTCGATCCAGTTTCCGGCGCCGATTGAGGGAGCGTCGATCAGACAGGATTACAGCGATGGATTCTTGATAATCGACGTGCGTAGGGAACAGGATTAGATATGCCGGAACCTGTTGAAAACACATCGCCAGCAAACGAAAGCTCGTCGACTGAGGGTTTGAGGTTCTCAGCGCAAGGCCAGGGAGAACCGTTCGAAGTCGCTGTGCTGGCATTACAAAACCTCACGATTTTTCCTGAGACAGTTGTGCCGCTGGGCGTCGGTAGACCACGCTCAGTCGCTGCCGTTGAATCGGCACTCACCACGCCGGAGAAGCTACTCGCGTGCATCACTGTTCGTCCCGATCGCTCCGACGACACTGACGCGAAGTCTTCAGATCTTTATGAAGTCGGCACGCTCGTGATGATCAAGCGCATGGAGCGCACCGATGCGGGCATGCGCATCATCGCGCAGGGGACCGAGCGTATTCGCGTGATCGAGTGGAAACAGGAAGACCCGTTTCTGCGCGCCTTAGTTGAGATTCTTCCCGACCCGCGTGTTGTTGACGCCGATCAAGTCGAAGCCGCGAAACGCAACGTGCAACAGATGATCACCGAGGCTTTGGCTTTACTGCCAAACGTGCCTCCCGAAGTGCGAATCGCAGTGCTGGGCCAGGCAGACGCGACGCGCCTCTCGTATTTCCTTGCCTCGATTCTCAGTCTCGGCGTCGAGGAAGAGCAGAAGATGCTCGAGGCAAACACTGTCGACGAGCTCGTCCGTCTCGCGCACACGAGTCTCTCGCGCGAAGTTGACATACTGCAACTGCGCTCGAAGATTGCTTCCGAAGCGCAGACTGAAATGGACAAGGCGCAACGCGATTACGTGCTGCGCCAGCAGATGCGCGCGATCCAGAAAGAGCTCGGTGAAGATGAAACTGGCGAAGCTGCCGAGACTGAGCTGCTGCGCGAGCGTCTGGAAAAAGCAGAGTTGCCGGAGGAAGTGCGCGCCGAAGCTGATCGCGAGTTGAAACGGCTGCAACGCCTGCCACCGGCGGCGCCTGACTATCACGTCATTCGCACGTATCTCGAATTTATTCTCGAGCTGCCGTGGCTGAAGTCTTCGGAAGATAAACTCGACCTCGCGGAAGCGCGTCGTATTCTCGATGAAGATCACTACGGGCTCGAAGACGTTAAGGAACGCATTCTCGAGTTTCTTGCAGTGATCAAACTCCGTCCCGACACGAAGAGTCCGATACTGCTGTTTGTTGGTCCACCGGGAGTCGGCAAAACGTCGCTTGGAAGATCGATCGCACGTGCGCTCGGAAGGCAGTTTGAACGGATGTCGCTCGGCGGCGTGCGTGATGAAGCTGAGCTGCGTGGACACCGTCGCACATACATCGGCGCGATGCCGGGTCGCATCATCCAGTCGATTCGTCGCGCGGGTGTGAACAATCCGGTGCTGATGCTTGATGAAGTCGACAAGCTCGGCAACGATTATCGCGGCGATCCAGCGGCGGCGCTGCTCGAGATCCTCGATCCGCAACAGAATTTTTCGTTCCGCGATCACTATCTCGATCTGCCGTTTGACTTGTCGAAGATCTTCTTTATCGCGACTGCGAACCAGCTTGGACCAATTCCGGCGCCGTTGCGCGATCGCATGGAGATCATTCGTCTCGCTGGTTACAGCGACCGAGAGAAACTCGAGATTGCGCGTCGTTACCTGATCCCAAGACAAACGACTGAGAACGGTCTGAACAACGCGCAACTGAAAATTGAAGACGATGCAGTTGAGCTGATTGCGGCGCGCTACACACGCGAGGCGGGGGTGCGCCAGATGGAAAGAAACATCGGCAGCGTCGCTCGCAAAGTCGCGCTGAAGATCGCGCAGGGACAGGCTGAGACTGTCACTGTCACTGCGAACGAAGTGCGTGAGTATCTCGGCGCGCCGCAGTTTTATCCCGAGCAGGCGCGCAAAGAGCTGCCGGCGGGTGTTGCGACCGGAATGGCATGGACTGAGATGGGTGGCGAAGTGCTGTTCATCGAAGCGACGCTGCTGCCGGGTGGACGTGGTCTCACGATTACGGGCCAGCTTGGCGAAGTGATGCAGGAGTCGGCGCGTGCGGCGCAGTCGTATCTCTGGTCACACGCGGCGGAGTTTGGTATCGACCCGAATATCTTCAAAGAGTTTGGCGTTCACTTGCACGTTCCCGCCGGTGCGATTCCGAAGGATGGGCCAAGCGCGGGCGTGACGATCACTTCAGCGCTCGCGTCGCTGTACACGGGCAGACGTGTTCGGCCTGACACAGCGATGACTGGCGAGATCACGTTGTCGGGTCTGGTGTTTCCGATCGGCGGCGTAAAGGAGAAAGTGCTGGCAGCGCACCGTGCGGGCATCCGGCGGATCATTCTGCCGAGTCGAAACGAAGCGGATGTCGACGATATTCCTGAAGACGTGAAGAATGAGCTGCAGATAATCTTCGTGTCAGGAATTGCGGAAGTGATCGACTCAGCACTGGAAGTGCTGGTCGCAACCCGCCACCAGCACCGCCGTCCGTGCTCGACGCAGGCCGCGGACGTCAACCCGAGCCCGAGCCTCTCACAGTAAAAGGTTAGCCACAAAAAGGCACAAAAGGCACATAAACAGTAAACCTCAATCTGATTTACTGTTTTGTGCTTTTTGTGCTTTTGTGGCTACGTCTTCTTTACGGCAGCGCCTCGATATTGAAGAAGAACTTGAACGAGCCCGTCTGCTGCACACCCAACAGGAATTGCACGTTCACGCTCGCTCCCGCCGCTAACGGCGTACCGAGGGTCACCGTAAAGGTGCTGTTGTTAGCACCGCCGTTCGGTTGCGCCGGCGGCGTTTCCAACGTCGTTCCCTGGACGGTGATGGTGCACGGCGTCGGTTGTCCTGCCGCCGCACACGTTCCGCTGTCAGTTATCCCGCTCACTACCACAGGCGTGGACGTCAAAGCCCTGATATCTGCGATACCTCCCGGCACCGAGATCGTACTTATATCCACGATACGGAAGCGCAGGCGAGTCACTGGCGCTCCCGTGTTGTTCACGAAGCGACGCCTGACCGACAGCGTTCCATTAGCGCCGTTCGTCACCGGCGTCAGATCGCGCACGCGGTTCGGAGGCGCGGGCGCTCCGAAGTTCGAATCGAGCAGCAAGTGGATGATCTCCGTCGTGAAATTCTTCAGTCGCGGACTACCCAAGTTCTCCGGACCAGGTGCACCAAGCCGCTGGCCCTGTGGAGTTGCCGCGCCCGTCGTATCGGAATAGACGAAGTCGTTGGCGTTATCGTTCGTATCCACCGGCAAACCGCCGCTCGGACATGGACCAAATATCGCCGGATTTCCCTTCTTGCCGCACTGGTCACGGTTGAAGCTGAACTCCAGCACACTCGCGGCCGGTGGCGTCACCGTTGTTCCTTCACTCAACAGGAGACAGTTGGCGCTGATGTTGCCGAAGAAGCCGACTGCATCCAGACGCGTCACAGATGAGAGATTAGCCACCTGCGTCGTATTGAATATCGCGATGTTCGTGTCCCATTCAATATCCTGCGACATTGTTTGATCGCCGGCTGCTGCTCCTGTCCCACCATAATTGGCAAGACTGTAAGCAGACCCAACGAACAGGTAATGCCCGCGCGCAGGAATGACGGTGCCGTTGGGAATCACACCGATAAGAATCGGGTTCGCACTACAGTTAGCGCCCTTCTTGAATAATCCATAACCGCTGGACGCATCAGAGGCCGTGACCGTGAGTGGCGAATCGCTATTGTTGTAAACCTCGACGAAGTCGTCGCCCTCTCCGCCCGGTCCCGAAGTGCGGAACTCGGAAATCAGGAAGGTGCCGGCTGCGTTACCTTGTTTGATTGTTCCGACAGCCTGTGCATCGATGATTGTCGCGTTAGCGGCGTTCGACAAATTCAGCAGGAATGTCTCGTCAGGCTCCGGCGAGGGTCCGTCAGAGAGAATCGTGACCGCAACTACCTTCACTTGCTCACCACCCGCAAAGTTGAGTGTCGTGTCAGGTACGGCTACGTAATCGACTCCCGCAACTGCATGGCCCGGACCCGCAGGCTGATCGGCCGTCGCGTAATGCACCGAAGCTCCCGCTGCCGGCGCTGGGGCCGACAGTGAAATCGTGAAGAGCATCTGCGCGGAACCGGTGGCAGGCTCGTTTGCCTGGGCGTCAGCGACCGAGACGTTTGGTATCTGGAGCACTGGCGTCTGGGTTGGATCATTGGCGCCGCCCACTGCCGGATCGTCTGTCAAAACGCTGGTGAAGTTTGATCCGGAAACAGTTCCCTGGTTGGAAACGAATGCGCCACCTGAATACGGGCTGTTCACCGTCACCTGGAACTGGATCCTCACCGTCTTACCGGCCAGCAATGTTCCCACCGAATGGGTAACTGTCTCACCGCCACCCGCATTAGCACGGATGCCCGGTTTCACCACTATGCCACCGCGGCGCGACTTGTCCTGCTGCGCGTTGACGGACGGGCGGCTCGCGATCTTATTCACTGCCGGAGTAGTGACAGTTGAGCTCGCAGCCGTGTTGTTTGAAGCAGTGACTGTATTGGGCCTCGTGATCTTCGCGTGATGCGAGAGGATTCGCGAAGTCTCAATCTTCTTCGCAGCGGGTTTTGCCGGTTGAGAAGCACTCGCAAAGTAGTCTCGCTTCGTCTTCACTTCCGGTTGGAGCAAAGCGAACGAAGGCTGCGTGCAAGCTGCACCGCCAATATAACCACCGGAGCCGATCTGACTGTTGCCATTCGCGGTGACGGCCGTGTTCCGGCCAAGCAGGTATGTGGCCACCTGGGCTACATCGTCGTCGCTGTCGTCACGCGTTGGACCAACATAACCAGGCAAGCGGACGGTTGTGTTCTGCCGTTGACGCAGACGAATGTCGGAGTTGTTCGGCGCCACTCCTCCGCGGCCGCTGTTCGACGCAATGTTCCCCACGCCCGCGCCACCGACGTCGATACAGGTCGTGAAATTGTCAGTCGCTGCTACCGTGCCGTTGTTCAACTGAATACCGTTGAAATTGTTCAGCAGGTTGCCGGGATTGCTGACCGTGTTACCAGTCACTGTCGCGTTGTAAACCGCTCCATCGTTAATTTCGTCACCAAACTGGAGCAGGATACCGCTCTGGTTGTACTGGAAGACCTGATTGTTCGTGACGGCGACGTTCATGTCGCTACCACCGTCGCCGAAGATGAAGATACCCGAGCCCGAGGTCGAGCCGGAGTTCGCGGTCGCTGCAACACCGACGGTGTTGTTGCGCACGCGAGCATTCATCGTGCCCGTCAGTGCTCCAGCTGCTGACGAACGCACGCGAATCGCCTCACCCAGTGAGCCTTTCAGCGTGTTGTTGCGAATGTCCAGGGTCATGTTGCCAACCGAGCCTGTTACCAGGCGATTGCCATTGGCAACCGGACTCGAAAACGCATTCGCTCCAGTGTTGTCGAAGCTGTTACCGTCGGCCACAAGCGGACCGCCAATGACTGCATCCATTGTCGAACTCGAGTTGGCGCTGGCGTTCAGCCAGTCGATGTGCGAGCCCTTGATGATCGACGACTTCAACGTGAAGTTGAGCGTCGTGCCGGCGTTCTGCGCATCGAAGGTGAGACTGTTATTACCACCCGCTACTGTGTTGAAGCCGAATGTCGTACCGCTGATGGTGAGCCGGTTCAGCACACCCGAGGTGTTGACGACGTTCAGGTTGTCTTCAAAGCCGCCTTCAATCACGCAGGACGTGATTGCTCCCGTACCGGTCAGGTTAGTGAAGTGCACAGCGCTTTCATCCTGAGCACCGGAGGTTCCATTGGTGCCGGTGACGGTTGAGAACTCGAGCGTGAAGTTGCTGAAGCTGACGCCGCGGATACCGTTGTTCTGGTTCGTGCCGTTGACTCTGATACGACGCAACGTAACGTTCGCCGCGTTTTCCAGATAAACACCGTTACCGCTCGTCGCACCATCGGCGCCTGCGGCACTAGTGATCGTGCCGCCGGTAAAGTTGCCGCCCACCGCAGTGTTAGCGCCGTCACCATCGACGGTGAAAGTACCCGAAGTGTTTCGCAGCATGATGCCGTTTGCAGCACCGTTGCTGGAAACGCTGGTCAGGACCATCGCTAATGGCGTGGTGCTGGAAGCGCGGGTGATTTCCACCGCTGTTCCGGTGGTTGTGCCGATCGTACCGCTCGTAGTCGTGATCGTTTGCGTGTTGTCGGTAGCCAGTAGACCTCGCTGACCCGCGTCAGGTGAAATATCGAGATCGGCAAAGGTGATCGCGCCGGTGTTGGTCGTGAGACTGACGCCAGTGCCACCTGATGCCGTTGCCGACACGTTTCCGAAGTTCAACGCGGCGCTCGAAGTATTGACGCTGATACCGATTCCGGTTGGATTCGTAATCGTTGTTCCGCCGACACTCATGCTGCCACCCACGCTGGTCAAGCTGATTCCGGTGGTCGCGCTGTTCGTCGAAGAGATGCTGAGGAATGTCGCCGCGAGGGTGCCGGTCGTAAGGTTCAACGCCTGGCCGTTACCGTTCAACGTCACGTCTGCGACGTTGAGTGTACCGAAGTTATTACCCGTGATATCGGGTACAGCGTTACCGCCGGTAAATCCACGCAGGGTGTTGTTTTGACCGAGAGTGATGCCTATGCCGGCGCTCGTGATGTTGGTGATCGTGCCGTTGCCGCTATTCATTGCGGGCAATGGATCGCTGCCCGAAGGCGGAGTTAGACCTGTGACGGTGGCGAGAGCTGCCGTGGCGTCCTGGCCGATAAATTTCTGACCGTTGAGCAACGTCACTGGTCCGACGTAATCGATTGCGCTTTCGTAGACAAAGATATTGTCGTTAGCCGCGGGGTTGTTACCCGTTCCGTTATTCAAGGCCTGGAACGCTGCGAGGCTCGAGAACGGATTCGACAGACGACCGCAACCCGCCGCCAGCGTAGTACAGGATGCAGCGTTGTTGTTGATGAACCAGATCATGCCGCTGATCGGAATGCTCACGGTGGCCGTGTCGGTGCCGCCGCCATCATCCCGGCTGATCGTGTAATTGAAAGTGTCGGTGCCTTCGAAGCCCGGCGGCGGATTGTACGTAAATCTGCCGATAGTTCCGCCTGTAACGCTCATCACGACCGTACCGCCGTTTGCTGTCGTTGCAGTGATCGTGCCCGCCACCACCGTTGTTACTCCCGCCACGTTCGTAATCGAGAACGCGTTGGCCGAAACGTCGTTGGTCGTGATGCTGTACGGAACGTTCGCTGAATTAACACCGACGTTGCCGATGAGTGTTCCCGGATATGTATCGTTGATAGCATCCGGTTTGACTTTGAAGCTGAAGACAAAGTCGTTGACCATATTGTCTGGCGGATCACTCGTATCGACGTCTGAGATCTTCGTCTTATCGACAGTGACCGTGCAGTTGCTGCCGCCCGGGAGACCTCCGGTCGGAGTCAGTACGAGGGTGGTCACATTATTTTGCGGGAGGGCCGGGGTGAAGTTTACGGTGCTGCCGCAGTTGATCGTCACGCCACCCGTTGCGACGTTAACAGGTTCACTGAAAGTGATCGAGATCGTCGAATTCAACGCGACGTCGACCGCATTGTTGAGTGGGGCGGTGTTGGTAACTGACGGCGCCTGATCGGTCGTGAAAGTGAAGACGAAGTTGGCCGTCATGTTGTCCGGCGGATCGCCGGCGTCGACGTCCGTCACCTTCGAAGCCACGACAGTCACCGTGCAGACTGTCCCGACAGGTAAATCGGATGTCGGGTCGAGAACGAAGCTGTTGACGCCACCAGGCGCAGCCGGCAAGACGTTGAAAGCAATCGGCGTTGCGACCGGGCATTCGACTGTGAACGCAGTCGAGTCCGTGATGTTGACGTTCTCGTTGAAGTTGATCGTGATGTTGGTATTGGTTGCTACCTGCGTCGCGCCGTTCGTCGGAATCGTCGTAGTGACGGCGGGCGGCGTGTCCATCGTGAAGTTGAAGACGAAATTGGCCGCCATCGCGTCTGGCGGATCGTTCGTGTCCTGATCCGTGACCTGCGCCGCGAAGATCGTGACGGTACAAGTTTCGCCGTTAGCGAAATCGGTGTTGGGATTGATCGAGAAGGTGGTTGGGCCACCCGTGACAACCGTGTCCACAACGTTGCGTGTGCCGGTGGTTGTGCAAACGATCTGGAACCAGTTGCCTGTAACGTTGACCGGCTCGCTGAAGGTCACGCTGATGTTGGTGTTCGTGGCCTGCTGAGTCGCGCCGTTGGTCGGCGTGGTCGCAGTGACAGTCGGCGCGGCGTCTACCGTCGTGTAGCTGAAGACGAAGTTCGCCGTCATGTTGTCAGGCGGATCGGCGTTGTCCTGGTCAGATACTTGTCCCGCAAAAACAGTAACCGAGCACGTCTCGTTGAATGCGAAGTCGACGTTTGGATTGATCGTGAACGTAGTGGGACCACCAGTGACGACGGTGTCAGCAACGTTGCGAGTGCCGCTGGTCGGGCAGACGATCTGGAACCAGTTGCCAGTGACGTTCACGGGCTCGCTGAACGTGATCGACAGGTTCGAATTGAGCGCGACGTTGGTAGCGCCGTTCGTCGGCGTTGTTGCAGTTACTGACGGCGCCTGATCGATCGTGAAGCTGAAGACGAAGTTCGCCGTCATGTTGTCAGGCGGATCATTGCCGTCTTGATCAGACACTTGCGCGGCGAAGACCGTCACCGTCACTAACTCGCCCGCAGCAAAATCAGTATTCGGATTGATGGTGAACGTGGTTGGACCACCGGTCACGACCGTGTCTGCAACGTTCTTCGTGCCGCTGGTCGCGCCGACGAGCTGGAACCAGTTGCCGGTGACGTTCACCGGCTCGCTGAACGTGATGGTAACGTTTGTGTTGCTCGCCTGCTGCGTTGCGCCGTTAGTCGGCGTGGTTGCCGTGACACTGGGCGCAGCGTCCATGCTGAAGGTGAAGACGAAGTTGGCCGCCATATTGTCAGGCGGATCGTTCGAGTCCTGATCGGTGACCTGTGCGGCAAAGACCGTAACCGTGCAGCTTTCGCCCTGTGTGAAGTCAGTGTTCGGGTTGATGGTGAATGTAGTCGGGCCACCGGTTACAACCGTGTCCGCGACGTTCCGCGTGCCGCTGACGGTGCAGACGATCTGGAACCAGTTGCCGGTGACGTTCACCGGCTCGCTGAACGTGACGTCGATATTGGTGTTCGTGGTTTGATTCACTGCGCCGTTAGTCGGCGTGGTTGCCGTAACGGTCGGAGCCGCATCGGTCGTCTGGAAAGTGAAGACGAAGTTCGCGTCCATGTTGTCCGGCGGATCGCCGCTGTCCTGATCCGAGACCTGTGCAGCAAAGACAGTGACCGTGCACGATTCACCGGCGGTGAAGTCAGTGGTCGGATTGATCGTGAAAGTAGTCGGACCACCGGTCACGACTGTATCCGCAACATTGCGAGTGCCGCTGGTGGTGCAGACGATCTGGAACCAGTTACCCGTGACGTTGACGGGCTCGCTGAAGGTGATGGTTACGTCTGTACTGGCTGATTGATTCGTCGCGCCGTTGGTCGGCGTGGTTGCCGTCACTGACGGCGGCTGATCGATCGTGAAACTGAAAGCAAAATCCGACACCATGTTGTCAGGCGGATCGTTAGCATCCTGATCCGTGACTTGTGCGGCAAACACAGTAACAGTGATTGACTCGCCATTCGCAAAGTCAGTGTTCGGATTGATCGTGAATGTGGTTGGACCACCAGTCACAACCGTGTCGGCAACATTGCGCGTGCCGCTTGACGAGCCGACGATCTGGAACCAATTGCCGGTGACGTTGACGGGTTCGCTGAACGTGAGCGTGATGTTTGTGTTGTTCGCGATCTGCGTCGCGCCGTTCGTTGGTGTGGTGGCGTTGACTGTCGGTGCGGCTTCAGTGCTGAAGCTGAAAACGAAATTGGCCGCCATGTTGTCTGGCGGATCGTCGGAGTCCTGATCTGTCACCTGGGCAGCAAAGACCGTCACCGTGCAAGTTTCAGCCGCGGCGAAATCAGCGTTCGGATTGATCGTGAACGCGGATGGTCCACCAGTGACGACCGTATCGGCCACGTTCCTCGTGCCACTGCTGGTGCAAACGATCTGGAACCAGTTGCCAGTGACGTTGACCGGCTCACTGAACGTGATGTCGATGTTTATATTCGTGTTCTGGTTAGCAGCGCCGTTGGTTGGATTCGTGGTCGAGACACTCGGCGCGGCATCCGTTGTCGTAAAACTGAAAACGAAATCTGCCGTCATGTTGTCCGGCGGATCGTTTGCATCCTGATCGAAAACCTGTGCGGCAAACACCGTCACCGTACAGGTCTCATTCTGCGAAAAGTCGGTGTTCGGATTAATCGTGAACGTGGTTGGACCACCGGTCACGACGGTATCTGCGACGTTGCGAGTACCGCTCGACGTGCAAACAATCTGGAACCAGTTGCCGGTAACGTTAACCGGCTCGCTGAATGTGACTGTGATATTGGCATTGTTTGGCTGATTAGTCGCGCCGTTTGTGGGAGTCGTGGCCGTGACGCTCGGCGGCGCGTCGACGTTGATCGTGACTTGTGCGGTATCGTTTGGTGTTAATCCGTTCGTGACCGTGTAATTGAAAGTATCAACTCCGGTGAAGCCGTTGGCTGGAGTGTAAAGAAAGCTACCGTTTGTATTGAGTGTGACCGTGCCGCCCTGCGCTGTGGCGCCGCCCGAGATGGCGACTGCTGTCGGTGTTGGAATGCCAGTGTCGTTCGTGAGCACGCCCGGAGCGCCGACGCTGAGGGGCGTGTTTTGGCCCGCGGAATAAGTATCAGCGTAAGCGAGTGGGGAAACTTTCAAAGAGCCTGGAACCAGGGTTGTGTTGCTATCGATCGTGTCAGTGAAAGTCACGCCCGTGGCGTCAGTGCCGTTGTTGGTAACGTTGACGTCGTAAGTGATCGTCTCACCGGGCGCAGCCTTGCCGTCATTGTCGGGGTCAGGAAAAGAATCGACCTTAGTCGCAGAGATGTCGGGAACTAGAGGCGCTGGCACCGGGGCTGCCGGAACAGGAGCGGGGGCGGCATTCGTGGTCCTGGACCGTTCAGAGGAACTCGGAGAAGCCAAAGAAAAAGGGGCCAGAGGCCCCAGCACCATCATCGAAATGATGAGACACACGATGATAGTTTTCGAGATTTGATAGCGCTCTGCAGGGGTTGAATTCATCTGAGTCCTCTTTATTTAGGTTATTCAGTGAGTAAACGCACTTGTGCGTGTGTGTCTTAACCAAGCCGGAGATTTTCTAAGCGAACCAGGCAACGCAGGATTGATACGCGTTGCCGAAACGAAGCAGACAAATCCGAAAATAGTCTACCTACAGAGATTTAGTCAATGTTTTTCTCGGTTTAGCACAAAAAAGAGGTGGCCTGGGAGGGCCACCTCTTCGTTGAGGTCTGAACTGTACCTGTAGCTAGCCCCGAGGCGGGAAAACGCCCTGGAGTGCGATATTAAAATAGAAGGTCAGGTACGGCATCATGTTGTTGTGTGGTTGGTCACCACCGGCTGGCGAAAGCGCTTGTGGGGCCATTGGTGAGTTGGGAGCAGTGGTGTTATAGATCACACCTTGCGAAGATGACGCCAAGCTGCGATTTGGGTTTGGGATAGCCAGATCACCCTGATCCAGCGAGGCTCGTAACGCGTGGGAGTGGGACGGAATCTCGGATTCCAACAACGTGACGGTTTCCGAACCGCCCGTCTCGCCCAGGTCGTGTAATGAAAGTCCAGGACCTTGTCCCGGGTGCATCGGACAGTTCCCCTGCATATTAGGTAAAGCAAAGGTCGACTTTCCATCGCCACCATAGGTAGTTCCGAGCAGAGAAAACAGTGCTGTATTTTGCGAGATTGGCAATAACTGCCCGTTGCACCACGCCCAACCCTTCGGTGCGAAATTGAACGGGAAGATGCGAATCTCAGCTACAAAAGGATCTGCCATGTCGATCTCCTTAAAATTGACTCAAGAAAATTTCAATCGTTCGGTGTGAACCTCACGTGCAACTGGAATACATCCGCATCGATCAGGTCGGACTCGGGAAGATCCCAAACAGTGAAATGATGAAGTTGATGCAGAGATAGGGTTGAAAGTTCGTGTGTGGTTGACTACCACCAACTGGCCCAATACATGCTGGGTTCATGTTTACATTGGGAGCCTGCTCGATGTAGTACAAAACACCTTGCGTGTTACAAACGAGGTTGCCTGCGACCGTTCCCTGATTGCCCAAGTCTCCGGATGCAAGCAATGCGTGGGTGTGAGCCGGGATTTGATTTACTGTCAGCGTAATCTCTTCCGCCCCACCCGTCTCAGCCAGGATGAAACCATTCCCCTGATGAATGGGAATACGGCCTCTTAGATCCGGCAGAGCAAATGTGCTCTCGCCATCACCGCCATAGGTCGTGCCGATCAATTGAAACAGCGTTTCGTTCTCCGAGATCGGGAGTAGCTGGCCCTCGCAGAACATCCAGCCGGCGGGGGCAAAGTTCCCGGCGAACATGCGAATTTCTCCAACGTATGGTTGTGCCATTATTTTCTCCTTAGTTCGGTGAGGGGAATATGCCTTGAAGCGCTATACAAAAAGAGAGCGTCAGGAACGGTTGCATATTGAGGTGCGCCTGACTTCCTCCCACATTGGTTACTGATGCCGCCCTGAGCGATGTCAAGGTTGTTGGACCGTGATATGCGGCGGCGGCAGTGCCCAAAGCAGCTCCAGTGGGGTCGTTGGTAGTGGCATTGGCATTCACGCCACTAAGCACGTGAACGTGCTGCGGCAATTCGCCGATAGTGACCGTGTGTGCCTGCTCGCCTCCTTTTTCGCCGAGCGTGTGACCGCTGCCAACGTGAATTGGGGTTCGTCCCCGGTTATCGGGAAGAGCGAAGTTGACGCGGCCATCGCCGCCGAACGTTGTACCTAATAACGAAAAGAGGGCCTGATTCTGGTTTATGGGAAGAAGCTGCCCATTACAAAGAGCCCAACCTTTCGGGGCAAACACAAAACTCATGATTCGTATTTCAGACAAAAAGGGTTCTGCCATAGTTACTCCTCGTAGATTGAACTTCGAGAACTGTTGACACTGGCTGTCCGTGGGAGCGTCCAGCCGTGAATTTTTCGTGACATATTAGGCGAAGTCAGGACTCAAAACCTGAATTGCTGCCGCAAACTGAAATGCTGAGCTGAAGACCTTAGGAAACCTGCTTGAGGGCATTTTGCAAAGACGGTGCACTGAAGCGCCGGAGATTCTACTCGCAGCGCCTCAGAATATCAAGCTAAACCTGAGGCAAAATTAACTGTTGTCAAAACACCTGCCGAGTCAATACACTGGCTAACTGGCTGGGCCAACTGGTCCCAAGCCGCCCCAATCTCACGCTCTACAAGCAGGCCCCACCCGCCTAATCCACAAACAATCCTGCCTAAGGAGAATCGAAAAAATGTCTGTTTCACGTCGTAGGTTCTTGAGATCTGCCGCCGTAATGTCTGCTGCTGCCTTCATGTTGAAGCCCGGCTCGGTGGTTTTCGGTCAAAACTCCCTGTGGTCCAACAACTCCCCTAACCCAGATCACGCCTATAGCCGCGAGATGTTTGAGCCATACATCGGCGACGTCTTTCGCGTTCGCGTCGGCAAGCAAATGGTTGACCTGAAGCTCGTGGCCCTCGAGAATGTTTCACCTGCCTCCCGCGGTATTACCACTGGCAAGGTCGCCCGCACGGACTGTTTTTCAATGCGATTTCAGACGACAACCAGGTTGCCGATGACAGCTCGTATGCATAATCTGAATCACAGCAAACTGGGCAGCTTCGATCTTTTCATGAGCCAATCAAAAGACCGCGGTAAGTTCCTGCACATGGCCATCGTCAATCACGTCGTCTAGTTCATTTAGCCACGGATTTTCGCGGTTGGCCGCGGATACTATGCTATTGTCGCGCCATGATTACGTGGAGTGAAAGTTTTCAGCTCCCCGGCGGTGGCACAGTAGAACTGCGTCCTGTTTCCGAGAGCGACGACGAATTCCTGCTATCAGTGTATGGAAGCACGCGTGAAGAGGAGCTCGCGCAGGCGGAGTGGGCCGAGGGCCAGAAAGAGATGTTTCTCCGTTGGCAGTTTGACATGCAACGCAGGGAATACAGCACGCGATTTCCTGACGCGGAATATTCCGTCATCGTCGTAGACCAGCAACCCGCAGGACGGATCTGGGTCGGAAGCGATAACGAACAGATCCGTCTCCTCGACATCGCTTTATTGCCCCAGTTTCAGAACCGCGGCGTGGGCACAGCACTCCTGCAAAGACTAATGACGCGTGCGAAAAATGAAGGCAAGGCGCTGCGTCACATGGTCTTCGTGCTAAACAACAACGCTGACCGTTTTTATGAGCGGCTGGGGTTTAGGAAGATCGAGGACTTCGGCGCCTACAAACACATGGAATGGCGCGGACCTATTTAAAGTAATTAAAGACCGCCTCATACCTAAACCCGTTCTGATCGTGGCTGACAGGCACCAGAAATAGTTCGAACGCTCCCATCTGCTCGTGTTCGAAGGGGTAGACCTTCTGCTCCAGGTAACGATCACCTGGTCCAAGAAAGAATGCCGAAAAGCGTTCCATTCCGGTGTGCTCGTGCTCCCTGCTCATGTAACCTTTAACATCAGTTAACTCAAGCTCAACCGGTGGCTCAACGGCAACGCGGAACTTCGTGTTTACGTGTTTTGAGAACTCTGCTTCAGTTAATTGTGCGGACATAATCAGTAGTAATCCGTGTAATCCGTGGCTAAAGCTGCCACGGATTACACGGATTTTTCAAAGGTTCAAGTTAAGTGGTTACTGCTTGTTACCAGTGACCGGATAACGCCAATTAACGAAGTAATCAGCCGGCGGTGCCCACCACCGAGGTTGTGGGGCGAGGTAAGCTAACACCCCGCCCGCATTCCAATCGGTTAGTCCGAACAGCGAGGCGATCTCTACCGATATATCCTTGGTGTCGCCTTCTTTCGCGTTGAAGTCGGTCGCGGTGTCATTGCCCGGCCCGCCGTTGAAAGAGTCGGCGCCCGACCCGCCCGTAAGCGTGTCGTTTCCGCTCTCACCCCGGAGGGTGTCGTTACCGGCTCCGCCATCGAGGATGTCGTTGTCGTTGCCGCCCTCGAGGATGTCATTACCGCCGCCTCCGAGAATGAGGTCGTTGCCGTCCCCACCACGGAGGGTGTCGTTGCCGTTGCCGCCGTCGATCGTGTCGTCACCGAGGCCGCCGTTGATTACGCCGCCGCCGTTGCCGCCGCAGATCAGGTCGTTACCGGCTCCGGCATTGATGGTGTCGTCGCCGTTGCCACCGAAGATCATATCGGTGCCCACCGTGGTGGTGCCGATGTTGATCACCTCGGTCTTGTTGGTGCCGACGATGACTCTGACGTTGATCGAGCTCGTGAACGTTCCGTCACTCACCGTGATAGTGAGATCCGAGAACGCGACGGTACTCATCATGTTGGCGTTGACCCTCAGTGTGCGGTTGGCCCCGCTGCCACCAAAGATGATACCGCTAAGCGGCACCACGGCCGTGTTCGACGAAGTAGCGCTCAGGGTCAGACTGCCTGCGGGCGTTTCCACGTCGCCGACGATGAGGTTCACCGTGCCGGAAGTCGCGGCGTTGCACTGGCCATAGCCGACCATGATAGTCGGCGGGCTGTTGTCATCGTTCAGGATGGTACCCGTGGCCGAAGCTGGAGAACCAACGGTGTAGCCCGCGCCGGGGGTCACCGTCAGGATCACCGTCTCGTTTGGCTCCAGGTCCGCATCGCCGAACGGATCGACCGTGACGGTCGCCGTCGAGCTGCCGGCGAGGAATGTCACTGTGCCGGAAGTCGCGGTGAAGGTGGTCGCGCCCGTCTGCGTGTAATCGCCGCCCGGAGGTGCGAAGGTGGCCGTCCCGCCGACCGAGAAGTTCACGGTCAGCGCACCCGAGATGATGCCAGTGCGCGTGAAGGTGTAGACCATGTTGGTCGCACCGTCTTCAAGCACTGACGATGGGGATACCGCCACACTCACCTCGGTATCGTCGTTGACGATAGTGCCGGTAGCAGAGGTTGGACTTACCACGTTGTAACCCGTTCCCGATGTCAGGGTCAGGATCACCGTCTCGTCGCCTTCCGCCGAGGCGTCCGCCGTCGGGTCAACCGTCACGGTTGCCGTCGAGCTGCCGGAAGCGAAGGTTACCGATCCGGTAGGCGGCGTAAAGCTGGCCGCGCCACTCTGCGTGTAGTCGGTGTTGAAGGTGGCCGTCCCGCTGACGCTGAAGTTCACCGTCAGCGCGTTTGTGGTTACCCCGCTACGCGTGAACGTGTAGACGAGATTCGTCGCTCCATCCTCCAAGACGGAGAGCGGAGAGACCGCCACTGAGACGTCCGTGTCGTCGTTGTTGATCGTGCCGGTCGCCGAGCTGGGCACGCCGACGCTGTAGCCTGACCCTGCAGTTACCGTCAGGATCACTGTCTCGTTGGGTTCGACCGTGATGTCGGCCGTTGGATCAACCGTCACCGTAGCCGTCAGACTGCCCACTGCGAAGCTCACCGTGCCGCTGCTAGCGGTGAAGGTGGCCGCGCCCGTCTGCGTGTAGTCCGTGTTGAAGGTCGCGGTCCCGCCGACTGAGAAGTTGACGGTTTGCGCCTCGGTGGAGTCTGTACGGGTGAAGGTGTAAACGAGGTTGGTCGCGCCGTCCTCGTTCACCGCGCCCGGCGAGACCGCCACTGACACGGAGTTGTCGTCGTTGTTGATGGTGCCTGTCGCCGAGGCGGGTGCGCCGACCTCGTAGCCGCTGCCGGTAGTCACGGTCAGGATCACCGTTTCATCCGGCTCGGTCGTGGTGTCGGCCGTCGGATCAATCGTCACCGTTGCGGTCGAGCTGCCGGCAGCGAAGGTCACCGTGCCAGTGGGCGGGGTAAAGCTCGCCGCGCCCGTCTGCGTGTAATCGGTGCTCGAGTCGGCCGTTCCGCCGATCGAGAAGTTCACCGTCAGCGCACCCGTGGTATTGCCGGAGCGGGTGAAGGTGTAGACGAGGTTCGTCGCACCGTCCTCTTCAACGATGGTCGGAGACACCGCCACTGAAACAGCCGAATCGTCGTTGGTGATTGTGCCAGTGGCGACGCTGGGCGCAGCCACGTTGTAGCCGGTGCCCGCCGTCACGGTCAGGATCACCGTCTCGTCGGGTTCCACTGTGTTATCTGCCGTCGGATCGATCGTCACCGTCGCGGTCGAGTTGCCGGCGCCGAACGTTACCGTCCCAGTGGGCGGGGTAAAGGTTGCCGCGCCCGTCTGCGTGTAATCGGTGCTCGGGTCAGCCGTTCCGCCAACCGAGAAGTTGACCGTTAGCGGAGTGGCAGTGACGCCGGTACGCGTGAACGTGTAGACGAGGTTCGTCGCACCGTCTTCCGCGGTCGATAACGGCGCTACAGCTACCGTCACGTCCGTGTCGTCGTTGGTGATCGTGCCGCTCGCTGAAGCCGGAGCGCCGACCGTGTAGCCGGTGCCCGCCGTCACAGTCAGGATCACCGTCTCGTCAGGTTCGACTGTGGTGTCGGCCGTCGGATCAACCGTCACCGTAGCCGTCAAGCTGCCGTTAGCAAACGTTACCGTGCCAGTCGGCGGGGTAAACGTCGCTGCGCCAGTTTGCGTGTAGTCGGTGTTGAAGGTGGCCGTCCCACCGATCGAGAAGTTGACGGTGAGCGCACCGTCGGAATCGCTACGGGTGAAGGTGTAGACGAGATTAGTCGCCCCGTCTTCGTCCGTCGCGCCCGGCGATACCGCCACCGACACGCTGGTGTCGTCGTTGTTAATGGTTCCCGTAGCCACACTGGGTGCACCGACGTTGTAGTCAGCACCCGCAGCGAGCGTAAAGATGACCGTCTCGTTTGCCTCGGCCGTCGCGTCCGCAGTCGGATCAACCGTTACAGTTGCCGTCGAGCTGCCGGCGGCGAAGGTAACGATGCCGTTGGGCGGGGTGAACGTGCCTGCACCGGTCTGCGTGTAGTCCGTGGCCGGATCGGCAGTGCCGCTGATCGTGAAGTTCACTGCCAGCGTGCCGGTGGTGTCACCAGTACGAGTGAAGGTGTAGACGAGGTTCGTGGCCCCGTCTTCCTCCACCGAGGACGGCGAAACTGCGATTGACACGTCTGCGTCGTCGTTGGTGATCGTGCCGGTGGCTGTGCTGGGATTGGCCACGTTGTAGCCCGTCCCTGCAGTCACGGTCAAGATCACTGTTTCGTTGGGTTCGACCACATTGTCGGCCGTCGGGTCAACCGTCACGGTCGCGGTGCTGTTGCCAGCGGCAAACGTCACCGTGCCGGTGGGCGGAGTGAACGTGGCCGCGCCGGTCTGCGTGTAGTCGGTCGCCGGGTCGGCTGTCCCGCCAACCGAGAAGTTGACGGTGAGCGCGCCGGTGGTCACGCCAGTACGAGTGAACGTGTAGACGAGGTTCGGAACTCCGTCCTCTTCCACCGAAGACGGCGACACGGCAACTGTCACGTCCGTGTCGTCGTTGGTGATTGTCCCTGTCGCCGAAGCGGGAACGCCCACATCATAGCTCGCGCCTGTAGTGACAGTAAGAATCACTGTCTCGTTCGGTTCCACAGTGCTATCCGCACTCGGATCGACCGTCACGGTGGCTGTGGAGCTACCGGCGGCGAACGTCACCGTGCCAGTGGGCGGGGTGAAACTGGCCGCGCCCGTTTGTGTGTAGTCGGTGTTGAAGGTAGCCGTGCCGCCCACGCTGAAGTTCACTGTCAGTGGGCTCGTAGTCGACCCTTCGCGCGTGAACGTGTAGACGAGGTTCGTCGCCCCATCTTCGTCCACCGCACTCGGTGACACTGCCACGGTCACATCCGGCTGATCGATCGTGGTCTTCGTTGGATCGGCAGCGCCGCCCACGTCCGGATCATCGGTGAGCACGTTGGCAAAGTTTCCGCCGGAGACCGTGCCCTGGTTGGAGACCTGGTTTGTGGCCCCGAGGTACGGATTATTAACCGTGACGTTGAAAATGATCTTAACGCTCTTACCGGCAGGGATAAGCCCGATACTAAGGCTTACGTCCACCGCCGTCATCGGCGCCGCTCGCATCGCGTGATTTCTCAACACGCGCGAGTTGCGTGGCGACTTCGAAGAAGCAACTTGCTCATAGCTCGCTTCAGCCTTCGCGGGAACCTGCTTCGCAAGCTTCGCATCCGGAGCTGACTTCGCCTTACCGATTTCACGCGTCCTGAATGCAGGAGCGCGCCTCGTACCAGTGTCGAGCGTACCTTCCATCAACCAGGCCGGCGCGCCCTGAAGCGCGGACTTGCCACGGCTGATCTGTGAGCCGAGCTGACGCATGAGAACAGTCAACAGGTCCATACGACCTTCGGCTGCGCTTGTGTCCAGAGTCTGGAGTTCCTTGTTCAGCACGGGAACTTCAAACTCGTTGTCGTCAGAAGGCGTTGCGTCGAAGAACCAGCCGTAACCAGCAGCAGTCTCGTCCAGAATGATCTTGGAAGAGCTGACGGTTGCCAGTTGACCATTTGGCAGGTCGGCGACTTCGACAGTCATGGACTGCAGGTTCACCGCAGTGGTGGCCGAGACACCAGCTTCTGCCCAGCGCGAAATCGCTGCCTGAAGCATTGCTGACGCCTCACCCGGCGTGAGCTTCATGACGTGTTGGTCACCCGTTCTCTCACCTCTCGTCGCGTACAGCGTGGACTGGCCTTCTTCGAGAGCGACGCGGAGCTGCGTGCTTGTGCTCTGAGCCGAGAGGCTGGAGTCTGGCGTGATCGGACCAGCGGGAACCGTCGGCGCAGTACAGGCGGCACCGCCAGTGTAACCACCGGAGCCGATCTGACTGTTGCCGTTCGCAGTGACGGCCGTGTTCCGGCCAAGCAGGTAGGTGGCAACTTCGGCAACGTCGTCGTCGCTATCGTCACGCGCAGGACCAACATAACCAGGCAAGCGGACGGTCGTGTTCTGCCGTTGCCGCAGACGAAGGTCGGCGTTGTTCGGCGCTACGGCTCCGCGGCCGCTGTTTGACGCAGTGTTTCCCACGCCCGCGCCACCAATATCGACACAAGACGTGAAATTGTCAGTCGCTGCTACCGTGCCGTTGTTCAACTGAATGCCATTGAAGTTGTTCAGCAGGTTGCCAGGATTGCTCACCGTGTTGCCTGTTACCGTCGCGTTGTACACCGCTCCATCATTAATCTCATCACCAAACTGGAGCAGGATGCCGCTCTGGTTGTACTGGAACACCTGGTTGTTCGTGACGGCCACGTTCATGTCACTACCGCCGTCGCCGAAGATGAAGATACCCGAGCCCGAGGTCGAGCCGGAGTTCGCGGTCGCTGCAACACCGATGGTGTTGTTGCGCACGCGAGCATTCATCGTGCCCGTCAACGCTCCTGCTGCCGACGAGCGCACACGAATCGCCTCGCCCAGTGAGCCCTTCAACGTGTTGTTGCGAATGTCGAGCGTCATGTTGCCGATCGAACCCGTCACGAGGCGATTGCCGTTGGCAACCGGAGTCGAAAACGCATTCGCACCAGTGTTGTCGAAGCTGTTGCCGTCACCCACGAGTGGACCACCAATGACGGCGTCCATCGTCGCGCCATTGTTGGCGCTGGCGTTCATCCAATCGATGTGCGAGCCCTTGATGGTCGACGACTTCAACGTGAAGTTGAGGACCGTACCGGCGTTCTGCGCATCGAAGGTGATGCTGTTATTGCCGCCCGCAATGGTGTTGAAGCCGAAGGTCGTGCCGCTAACGGTGAGCCGGTTTAACGAGCCCGAGCTGTTGACGACGTTCAGGTTGTCTTCAAAGCCGCCCTCAATGATGCAGGATGTGATTGCCCCTGTACCCGTCCAGTTAGTGAAGTGCACAGCACTTTCATCCTGAGCACCGGAAGTTCCGTTGGTGCCGGTGACGGTTGAGAACTCGAGGGTGAAGTTGCTGGAGCTGACGCCACGAATACCGTTGTTCTGGTTCGTGCCGTTTACCCTGATCCGACGCAACGTGACGTTCCCGGCATTCTCCAAATACACACCGTTACCGCTGGTCGCGCCATCGGCGCCTGTCGCGTTAGTGATCGTGCCGCCGGTGAAATTACCGCCGACTGTGGTGTTGGCGCCGTCACCGACGACGGAGAACGCACCCGAAGTGTTTTTCAGCATGATGCCGTTTGCAGCACCGCTGCTGGAAACGCTGGTCAGGACCATCGCTAATGGCGTCGTGCTGGAAGCGCGAGTGATTTCCACCGCGGTTCCGGTGGTTGTGCCGATCGTACCGCTCGTAGTCGTGATCGTGTTGGTGTTGTCTGTGGCGAGTAGACCTCTCTGACCAGCGGCAGGCGAGATATCAAGATCGGCAAACGTGATCGCGCCGGTGTTGGTCGTCAAGCTGACGCCGGTGCCGCCAGATCCGGTTACTGAGGTATTAGCGAAGCTCAGCGAAAGACTGGAGGTGTTGACGGTAATGCCGATGCCGGTTGCATTGGTAACCGTGGTTGAGCCAGAGGTTAAACCACCAGCGACTGTCGTCAGGCTGATACCGTTGGTGCCGCCGTTGGTAGAAATACTGCCGAAGGTGGCAGTAGGCGAAAGAGTACCATTCGTCAGAGACAGTGCCTGACCAGTGCCGTTCAAAGTGATATCGGAAATAGCTGCTGTTCCGAAGCCGCTGCCGCTGATATCGGGCGCGGCGTTACCTCCGGTAAATCCACGCAGGGTGTTGTTTTGACCGAGAGTGATTGCGGCGCCGGCGCTTGTGATGTTGACGATCGGAGCGCCTGGAGTCGTGGCCGGCAAAGCATCGCTGCCCGTCGCGGGCGTGATGCCCGTAATCGCTGAAAGACTTGCGGTGGCATCTTGTCCGATAAATTTCTGACCATTGAGCAAGGTCACTGGGCCAATGTAGTCGGTTCCGCTCTCGTAGACGAAGATATTGTCGTTAGCCGCGGGATGGTTGCCGGTGCCGTTGTTCACAGCCTGGAAATCTGCCAGCGTCTTGAATGGATCTGTCAGACGGCCGGTCCCAGAACTTCCAACCTGGTTATTGATAAACCAAATCATGCCGCTGACGGTGATCGAGACCGTCGCCGTGCGATTTGAGGCGGCAGTCGTTACGTTCGCGTTGTCAGTCAACGTGTAGGTGAAAGTATCGGTGCCTTCGAATCCCGCTGGTGGGTTGTACGTGAACTTACCCATGTCCGGGCCCGATGTCGTCATGACGATCTGCCCACCATTTGCAGTGGTAGCGTCGAAAGCGCTAATCGTCGCTACCGGATTCAGTCCCAGGTAGTCATTCGAAACAACGCTGAAAGGAGTCGACAGATTTGCCGAATTGATCCTCACGTTACCGGTTACGGTAACCGGAAAAGTATCATTCGCGGCGACGGGAGACGCGGCGAGCGTGCCGCCTACGAATGTCGTTTGGGGGTCTACCATATCAGTGAAGTTGACGCCCGTCGCATCTTCGCCGCTGGCGCCGATCGTGACCGTGTACTTCAGCGTATCGCCCGGATCAGCCTTGCCGTCGAGGTCCACGTCGGTAAACAGTGAGTCAACCTTGGTGGCGGTGACGGTCGGCGCGAGCAGCGCGGCGTTTGGACCAAGTGGTCGATGGGAGGCAACAGACGCCGCCGGCGCTGAAGTCGAAGTCTTCACTGGTTCCGGCTTGCTGCTGCTACTGCTCGGAGCGCTGGGCTGTGGCTGTGATTTCCACAACCATCCCGCGCTTCTCGACACAGTCACAGAGAAAGCAGCTACTGCCACTAAAGCAATAACAGCGATCAACAATGTTGCTGGTGTTTTACTTTTAATCGAAGTGAGATTTTTACGATAACGGAGGGTTTTGCGGGTAAAACCTGGGCGTTTTTGATCGAGGGGCATCGGAAACTCCTTTTAGTTGTCGTTGACCAATTCTTTTCTGGGATTTGAGATTGACTGAACTACGAGTATTGATACTGCGAAAGGGCATCGAAATTTTGAAGTAGAAGGACATGGAACCCCCTTGCTCTCAAAGCAACTCGAGCACGGCCACATCTCGTATCCAGGTTTCTGACTGGCAAAAGCCTAGAGCAGTAGAGTGGACCAGGCTTCTGATAGTTACCGACTGTTTTCCTGCCAGGACCCGAAGTATGGGATCGGTTATCTAGCGAGGTTCAAAAATGTCGGGCAAACACTTGATTGGACACGCACTCCGGAAGCGTCAACATCCGTAGATTGCGGGTAGTGGCGAAAATTTAGCAGGCGGATTTTAGTGCGGGGCTGTGGATAAGTCAAGGAAACTTGCAAGGGGAGCGGTGCCGTTACCTCGGATTTTCTCTGCGTAATCTCTGCGTCCTCTGCGCCTCTGCGGTGAACTTGGGTGCAAAAAAGGTAAACCGCAGAGGCGCAGAGGACACAGAGATTACGCAGAGAAGAATCAAATTACGTCTAAATTCAGGTTGCGGATGAGGCGCTGGAGGTAGTTGGGATGGATGCCGAGCAGGCGTGCGGCTTCGTTATGATCCTTTTTCGCCACATCCAACGCACGCAAAATGATCTGCTTCTTGTTCTGGACCACGGCCGTGTGATACGCCGGCGTTGCTCCATTAATCTTCGTTTCGAGCACCGCTTCCGGCAAATCTTCCGGCAGGATCCACTCGGTGGTTCCTAAAACAATCGCACGCTCGATCGTATTCTCGAGCTCGCGCACGTTGCCGGGCCAGTCGTAAGCAGTCAAATAGTTTCGCGCTTCCGTTGAGAAGCCTTTCAACTTTCGGTTACAGCGCGCGCCGTACTTGTCGGCGAAGTAATTCGCGAGCAGCATGATATCTTCGCGTCGCTCGCGCAACGCGGGCATTTCGAGTGAGACCACGTTGAGACGATAGTAGAGATCCTGTCGAAACTGGCCCGCCTCGATCGCTTCTTCGAGGTTCTTGTTCGTCGCCGCGATCACGCGCAGGTCCACGTTGATCGTCACGGTTCCGCCGACGCGCTCAAATTCTCGCTCCTGAAGCACGCGCAAAAGTTTCACTTGCAACGGCGGCGTTAGCTCTGCGATCTCGTCGAGAAAAATTGTGCCGCCATCCGCAACTTCGAGCCGGCCTTTCTTTTGCGCTAAGGCGCCGGTGAACGATCCCTTCTCGTGCCCAAACAACTCGCTCTCCAGCAACGACTCATTGAGCGCCGCGCAATTCACTGCCATGAAAGGCTTCTGAGAGCGCTTGCTGTTTCGATGTATCGCGCGCGCGGCGAGCTCTTTGCCGGTCCCACTCTCACCACTAATCAGAACAGTCGCATCAGTCGGCGCAACTTTCGAGATGAAGTGATAGACGCGATGCATCGCCGGGCTCTCACCGATCATGTTGTGCTCGATGTTCACAGCCGCGAGCAGACGCTCATTCTCAGTTTCGAGCCATTCAAACTGTCGCGCATTCTCAATCGCGACTGCCGCGATGCCGGCAATCGCTGTAACAAGCTGCAAGTGATCGCGATTGAACTGATCGCGCACGTGGGTGCTGTCGAGATAGAGCACGCCGAGCTTGCGATCGAATAGAATCAACGGCACGCACATCACGGAGTGCGTGCGCGCTGCGATCAAACTATCAGTGACGAGCCCCGTTTCCGACGGCGCGTCGTTAGCGAGCAGTGCGACACCGTCACGCAACACCTGCTGCACGATCGTGCGACTGACATTGACTGGCTCCTCTTTGCCGTACACTCGATCGAGTCCGAACACCAGACTCGTTTCGAAAGAGCTCTCGTCGGTTAGCAGAATCGCGCCGCGCTCTGCGGGTACCACTTCGAAGAGCAGATCGAGTAGTCGCTCGAGAAGATTGTCGAGCCCACGAATCGAATTGATCGTGGTGCTGATCTTCATGAGCGCACTGAGATCGCGCGTCATCTGATAGATGGCGTCGTCGAAACGGATCTGGATCGTCGAGCTGCTAACGACGTGTGCCTCATCCAGTTTGACGTCGCTCGACTTCGAGGTCGCATCACCTTCGTGCACCAGAAACACGAACTGCGAATCACCGATGCGCACACGATCGCCGTGCTCGAGCAGTCGACTCCTAATCGGCAGGTCGTTAACAAACGTGCCGTTGAGACTCTCGAGATCGCTTATTACGAACCCGGATTCTCTCTTTTCTATCTTCGAGTGACGGCGCGAGACTGACGCATCAGCGATGCAGAGATTGGCCGCTGTCTCACGACCGATGACGATCGTTTCTTCGTTGAGTGCGAAGATTGCTCCCTTGAGTTTCCCCGAGATGGCTGCAAGACGCGGAGGCATATCTTGTTAATCGTGAAAATCCTGTAATCCTGTCTAACTACGCTAAGGAACAATGCGCCAATTATTATTCGGCCTCACCGGCACTGTTTTATTCTTCTCGAGCCAATCGATAATCAGCTCGCGGATCTCTTCACTCGAGCGATAAACCACCGGCGCGTTCTTGTACATGTTGTAACCGCCACCGCCGTTGACGCGATAGTTGTTCGTCGCGAGTCGCAGTTTTCGCGTGAGTGATAACGGCTGCCCACGAAAGCGCAGGTTTTGGATCCTTTGCCCGAATGGCTTCGAGATGTCGAGATCGTAAGTAACGCCTTCGGCGATGTCGAAGTTGTAAGCGGGGATCTTTTCATCGACGAGATCGCTCGCCGGCTTACCCGGAACGTACTCCTTGAAATATTTCGCCGAGTGTTCGAGGGCGTCTTTGAGTTGCTGGCCCGTCACCTCCAACACGACGAGCGTGTTTTCATAAACATACAAACCCGCGATGTCGCGGACACTCACCGGACCTTTCGCGATGCGCGCGGCCGGGTTGAAACTCGCCACCATCGACACATCAGCCTTACCCGCATCGAGCTGCACCTTCTGAATCAGATCGAGAATCGCAGTATCGCGAAAGCGCGCGTCACGTGCAGTTAAGTCTTCTGACGACTCACCAATCACGCGCGACAACCACGCCTGCGTCTCGCGATCGTAAGGCTCAGCAAGTTTCACCACTTCCGGATCCGGCTCGACACGATCGTCAGACGGAATCGTGCGCGCAGACTTCGCGTACATGCGCCAGCCCGTGCCCGCTCTCTGCAAGTAAAGATCGGCACGCGCGAGATGCCGGCCCCAGTAGTTCGCTTGCGTCAATAGCACGCCGTTGATGTAAACGGAAGGCACGTCGCGATGCGTGTGGCCCATGAAGATCACATCGACGCCCGGAACTTCTTTCGCGATCGCGATCGCCTCGTTTTCATGTGGCACTTGCCCCGGGCTCACTTCACCCGTACCCAGATCCTCACTGAGTCCCATGTGCATCGCGATCACAACGACGTCCGCCTTTTCCTGCTCGCGCAGAATCGGCACCCACTTGCGCGCTTCGGCGACGGACTCGTGAAATTCGAGGCCTGCGTAGTTTGGCGGATTTTCCCAGTTGGGCACGCCCGGCGTAGTTAGACCAAGGATGCCGATTTTCACACCCGCGACTTCCTTCATGATGTAAGGCTTGTAGTGCGGTTGCCGTTTTGCTTTGTCGTACGTGTTTGCGGAGAGCCAGGGAAACTTTGCTTCCCCACGTGCTTTCTCCAGGACTTTGAGACCGAAGTTGTACTCGTGATTACCGACCGTCATCGCGTCGTAGTTCAGCGAGCTCATGACGAGCATCATCGGATCGGGCGGCGCGTTGTTCTTGCGACCGTGAAACGATTCGAGCGGCGAGCCCTGGATCGTGTCGCCGGAGTCGATCAGCAACACGTTCGATTGTTCTTTACGGATCCGTTTGATCAGGGTCGCGACTTTAGCGATACCGCGATTGTCAGGTTTGTCTGTGTAGTAATCGATCGGGTTGATGTTGCCGTGCAGATCGGTGGTGCCGAGGATCGTGATTTGAATGCGATCCGGGGCAAAGCTGCGGCCCACGAGAACGAGAGCCAGCATGATTATCAAGGTCGAAAGGGAGTAAACGAATGGTGAAAGTTTGCGGGTCTTCATAAAAGATTTTCGCTACGGCCTAGGTTATACTCCAAAATAGAACCTGTCAGAAACTTATTGCAAATGGATAACCTCGTCACTTCAAACATTCGCCAACGACCCATTCGCACCCTCGTCAGCGTGGCCGGCGTCGCGCTCGGTGTGGCCCTGGTCATGCTATTCACGGGCCTCGCGCGCGGTATGTCAAACGATTTGCAGCGCCGCGCGACGAATGTGCGCGCGGAGTTGATCTTCATGCGGCCCGGGGCAGTTCAACTCACAGCGACGACGGCGAATCTCGATACGAGATACGTCGATCGGTTAAAGCAAATTGAGGGCATCGAGGAAGCGTTGCCCGTGATTCGCCATTTCAACCAGGGCAACAAGGGCATCGGTATCGAGCAGATCGATGGCGTCGAGTGGGACGGGTACGCGCGGATGAATGGCATCAACATGATTGCCGGGCGTGGTCCGCAAAGCGTCGATGAAGTGGTGATTGATGAGGTCAAAGCGCAGCAGGGCAATTACCACGTTGGTGACAAGCTCAAACCGCTCGGCACACGTGAATACAGTATCGCCGGGATTTATTCTCCCGAATCGGGCGCGCGCGTGAAGATGTCGCTCGAAGCGATGCAGAAGGCGCTTGAAGCGGAAGGTAAGTGCACGTTCATTTTTCTGAAACTGCGCAATCCGGATCAGCTTCAGGAAGTCGCGCAGCGGATCGATCGCGAGTTGCCGGGCAATACGATCCAGCCGACACGCGAGGTGTTTACGAGTTTTGAGAAGAGTATTCCGCTGCTCGGTGTGTTCCTGCGTGTGCTCGTCGTGCTCGCGGCGGTGGTGAGCTCGCTCGTGGTGATGCTGGCGATGTACACGACGATCACGGAGCGCACGCGCGAGATCGGAATACTGAAGGCGATGGGGGCGTCGCGTGGTTATATCGTGGGGATCATCGAGAAGGAAGCGATACTGATCAGCGTGATCGGGTTGATAGCGGGATTTGCCGTTTCACTCGTCGCGGGAGTTTTGATTCACAAGACTTACGGATTGGTGTTTGAGTACAGTTGGAGATGGGCGTTCGTAGCGGCGGCGATTGGGATTGTTGGAGGGATTTTGGGTGCGTTGTATCCCGCGTGGCGTGCTTCGAATCTCGATCCCGTCAACGCGCTCGCTTACGAGTAAGACTTAACCGCGGATTTACGCGGATAAACGCGGATTCTGATCTGCGTTCATCTGCGTTAATCCGCGGCCGTTTTTCCAGATCAACAAAAGCCCCACAGCGCTCCAGAAGATGTCGCGGCCCTTGCGGATGATCGCGAGGGTTACGCCGATCCCTTTCGCGAAGCCGAGCACTTTCGAGACCTGCCCGGTCCCACCTTCATCAACACCCGCGCGCAACGGAATAAACTTGAACGCTACGTTGATGATCCGGTTCACTGACTCGAGTATGAACGCCTGGACCAGAGTCGGCGCCACGGGACTGATGAACAGGAGCGTGACGTATACCTCCAGCATGCCCGCGAGGTGAAAGCACATGTCCAGCAGAAAGATCGATAGAAAACTCCGCTGACTCTTCGTGTAAAACCCGTAGACACGATCTTCCAGTGACTGTGCTCGTGGTTTGAGCTTGCCAATCAGCTTCGGCGCAACTCGCCGGTTTTCAAGAAACCTCAGGGAGCCACTCAAGAACCTCGCCTGCCGTCGAATCACCAAATAAACGAGTGAAATGATGACGAGCGTGGTTACAAGTGCACCGATGCTCGCGTAGCGCAGTCCTTTTGGCAGCGAGAACGTCAGCAACAGGGTCGCCGTGCCTGAGAAGATAAAGATCGCGACCGTGAGTGCGTAGAAAATGTTTTCAATCGCGAGTGCCGAAAGCCCCGCCATCAACGGCACCCGATCTTTTACAAACACTGCCTTCGACGGCTCGCTCACCGCCACGCTCACAAACGGAATGATGTTCCCGAGCGCGTCCCCCATCAAACGCGCCGCGAACGCGTCGCGAAACGGCAGTCGATAAGGCGGTTCGACGCTGCGCGTCCAGGCGAGCGCGCGCACGATGTAACGAGTACTGGAGATGGCGAGGATGAGGATGAACCCGGCGCCGAGTCGCTGAATGTTCGAGACGATCTCGCCGACGCCCGCGCGGCTCAC
>Ga0081539_10000414_pt1 | contig 91060 bp, 70 predicted proteins | sample TabmetS4T2R2_FD_71023 | JGI IMG/M metagenome (GOLD analysis project Ga0081539, IMG submission 71023) | Tabebuia heterophylla rhizosphere microbial communities from the University of Puerto Rico - S4T2R2 | ecosystem: Host-associated > Plants > Roots > Rhizosphere ...
GGGCTTACCGGCTTCGTGCGCCGCCCGCCCGCCGACCACGGTGACGTCGACCGCGGCGGGCTTACCGGCTTCGTGCGACGCCCGCCCGCCGACCACGGTGACGTCGACCGCGGCGGGTTCACGGGCTTCGTGCGACGCCCGGCCGGCGACGACGGTGACGTCGACCGCGGCGAGCGAGGCCGTGTCGCCGAGCGAGAGCCGGGTGGTGCCGCCGATCCGGTCGCCGTTGACCCGCGTGCCGTTCATGCTGCCGAGGTCTGTCACGGTCAGCTCGCCGCCGACCACCTGGAACCGGGCGTGGCGGCGGGACACGCTCGGGTGGCGCACGGCGATCATGTCCGGCGCCCGGTCGGCGCGCCGCCGGCCCACCTCGACGAGGTCCTTGACCACCACCCGCCGCGCCGGCCGGTCCGGGTCGCGGATCTCCACGATGTACTCGCGGCGCGCACCGGCGCGCAGGTCCACCGTGGACAGCAGCGAACCGTGCGCGCCCATCAGCGCCCCACCAGCCTCCGGAGCCGATGCAGCCGGACGGCGAGCACGCGCGCGAGGTCGAAGAGCAGATGCCGCGCGAGCGTCGGGTCCTTGCCGGCCAGCACCTCGAAGCCGGCCAGGCTGAGCCGCAGCACAGTGACCTCGGTGCTCGCGTGCGCCGTCGCCGACGCCGGCTCGCCGGTCAGGAACGTCAGCTCGCCGAACACCCCGCCCGGCCCGAGCTCGTCGACGACATGCCGGCCCGACGCGACCGTCACCCGGCCCGCCACCACGATCCACAGGCACCGCTCGGCGTCGTTGGCCGCGAAGATCCGCTCACCCGCCTCGTACCGCCGGGGTCGCGCGTGCTCACCGATCAGCGCCCAGTCGGCCGCGGAGGCCTCGCCGAGCAGCACACCGGCGTCGGCGGCCGGCTCACGGCCGGCCGCCGATCTCCCCCCGTCCTCATCGCCCGGATAGTCGAACAGACCCGAGACCATCGTCAGTCCTCGATTCGATGGGACTCCCGCAGTCTACGAACCCAAAGCAAAGTCACAGACCGCCCATACAGCCGAGCCATGATCGTTAGCCCGATACGGCTGTGACACGCCGTGGAGAGCGCCCATTTCGGGCTAACGATCATCGGCGGACGCATCGGTGCGAGCAGGTCGACAGCCCTCCCGTCGACACCCCCGGGGTGGGCTTGAAGCGCGGAGATGGCAGCGGAGGCCGGGGATTTCGGCTCGCCCCGCGAGCCGCCGGCCGCAGCGGTCTCCGGCGGGAGCGGCGGCCCGCAGCTGACACGGACCCGGGAAATATTTCGCTAGTCCCAGGGGAGAAAGCCTATTCGACGAGGGCTTCGGCGCGGCCCTCGGCGCGGGCCTGGGCGAGCAGGTCGGCGAGGCGCCGGCGGTGGCGCCGGACGACGGTGCGGAGGGTGAGGAGCAGGGCGGCGAGCATGGCCGCCAGGAGCAGCTGTGGCCAGGGCAGCGTCCAGGCCGTCACGGTGGCCGACGTGGGCCGGATCTCCGCGCCGCTCGTGTCGCCGTCGAGCACGGCGGGGGTGATGTCGACGGTCGTGCGGAGCCGGCCGAGCGCCCAGACGCCGGGCACGCGGACGTCGACCTCGTGGGTGCCGCCGGGGAGCGTCTGCTGGACGTCGGCCCGGGCGCTGTGCTCGGTCGCGCCGAACAGCTCCGCGGTGGTCACCCGGCCGCTGCCGGTCGCGCCGACGCTGCCGTCGTTCCTCGTCGTGTACCTGACCCGGACGCTGCCTGCGGCGAAGGGGTTCCACGAGTGCCGGTACGTGGCGGTGAGGTCGTCGACGGCCAGCGACGCCGTGATCGTGCCGCTGACCCGCATCATCACGCGGAAGCCAACCCGGCTCTCGACGGCGACCGTGCCACCGGTGGCGGTGACCGTCGCCGCGATGCCGGCGGGATGGTCGCCCGCCCTCGCGTCCTGGGGGACGGTGATGGTGAAGGGGACGACCACCGTGCCCTTGGGGCCGACGGTCACCTTGTCCCGCACCTCGATCCAGGTCCCGCCGTCCACCGACTTCTGGTTGGACGGGAGCATGTTGAAGCGGCCCTTGTCGGTGAGGTAGCCGTCGGCCGCCTTCAGGGAGAAGGTGGTGGCGCGGTCGCCGAAGTTGCGCACGGCCAGGCGCTCGGTCACCACCTGGCCCGGGTCGAGCGTGCGCTCGATCCACCGGCGCCCGTCCGGGCCCCGCTGGTCGGCCGGCTGCACCGCCCAGGTGAGCGTCGGCGGGGTGGGCTCGGCCATGGCGGCGGTCAGCCATGGCCCACCCGCCACCCCCGCCGCGGAGGGCGCGACCGGCACGGCGGCGACCACCGCGGCCAGCACGGCGACGAGCCGGGGCAAGGTGTGGATCATGGCGACGTCCTTCGGCCCGGGGTGTGGTGGGGGCCGCTGCCGCGCGGCCCCCACCGGTGCGTCATTCGAACAGGGACAGGGTCAGCGTCGACGTGTACGAGCCGGCGGCGACGTCGACCGGGGCGCGCAGGAACAGGTTGGCGTTCACGGAGTACGCGTCGCCCGCGACCGCCTCGGAGTCGAACGTCGATACCAGCAACTCCTGGTCGACGAGACCGACATTGTTACCGGGCTGGGTCGGCTCGTCGAGGACGGTCACGACCTCCTCGCCCTCGGTGACCAGACCCGTCTCACCACCGTCGATGAGCTTGGGCGTCCAGCCGAGGTGGCCGGCGCTGATCGGTGCCTGACCGGCGCTACCGGCGAAATCGGTCGCGCTGCCCAGCACGGCCCAGGCGGCGCCGTCGGGCACCTCCTCCGGGGTACGGGTGTCGGTGACCGTCACCGTCGGCAGGGTGCCGACGAACTGGCGGACCAGCAGGGTCGAGCCGTTCTCGGTCAGCGCGACCGAGTCGCCGGCGATCGACATGGCGAGTACGCCCGGCTCCTGGATCTCCTCGATGTCGACCGTCACCCGTACGTCGTCGCTGTCACCGGGCGCGGCCAGGGCCGGCGCCGGGAGCGCGATCGCCCCGCTCAGGGCCGCTGCGGCGGCGGCCGCCGCGGCGAGCCGTCTGCGATTGGTTTTGCTCATGCTCAGTTGCCTTTCGGGTTCGTGAGTAAGTTGATCATGCCGTGCAGGTGACGCCGGCGTAGTCGGCGGAGTAGACAGTCGTCACCTCCTCCCCGTCCACGGTGCCGGTGGCCCGGACGGTCACCGAGCCCGCCGCGGCCGAGGCGACCCGCGTGGCGAAGGACTGGTAGGCGCTGGCACCCGGCACGACGCCCGGGAAGGACCGCTCGCCGAACGCGGTCCGCATCCCGATCGCTACCGGGGCGTCGTGGTCGTTGCGCGCCTGCACGGCGAGGTACGCCTTGCCGGCGATGCACCGCGGCTGCGCGGTGACCGTGACGGGCACCGTGACCGGCCCGGTGCCGGGATCGTCCGCGAAGACCCGCCACTCCGTGACCGCGACCGCCGACCACGTGTCGCCGTTGCCGTTGGCCCGGATCGTAGCCCGCACGCGCGGCGTGGTCACCGGGGCGAAGGTGACGTGGTTGAACGCCGTCGTGCTCGTGCCGTACCCGGACGCGCCGGGCACGTCACGCCAGGCCGCGGTGGCCTCGTCCCAGTACTGCATGACCCAGCCGTCGGGCTCCGCGACGCCCTCGCCGCTGCCCTGGTCGGAGTCCTGCCAGAACTTCAGCTCGGTCGCGTTGATCCGCACCGGGCGGGCCCAGTCGTACTGGATCCACTGGGTCTCCGGGCGGCTGCCCGACCAGGTGCCCCAGATCTGCGCCTGGCTCGGGTTGACCGGGTCGGCGTTGTCGTTGAGCGCGGTGACGCTGTTCCAGCCCGCGGTGTACGAGGCGGTCGGCGTGCCGATCGGCCCGATGTTGCCGGTGAGCGGCCCGGAGATGTCCGCCGGGACGGTGACCGTCTTGGCGGTCTCGAGGTTTCCGGCCACGTCGAGCGCGCGGAACGACACCGCGTGCTTGCTGGCGTCGGGTGCCGCGATCGGGCCGCTGTACGCGGCCCAGGCGCCCGTGTCGATCGCGTACTCGATCCGGGCGACCCCGGAGGTCGCGTCGGTGGCCGTCACCGTGACCGCCCGGTTGGTGCCGATGGTGCCGGCGCTCACCGGTGCCGTGGCGTCGATCCGCACGGGCAGGCCGGCCGGCGCCGAGCGGTTGCCCGCGCGGTCGGTCGCGGTCGCCGTGACGGTGTGCTGGCCGTCGCCGGAGACGGTGACGTCGGCGTACCGCACCTCCGTCGCGACGACCGGCTGCCCGCTGTCCACCTTGGACTCGATGGTCATCCGGCCGCCCCGGTCGTCGACTCCGGCGACCCGCACCCGCACCGCGGAGCGGAACCAGCCGGCGCTGCCCGCGCTGCCGCTCGGCGTGAGCGTCAGCACCGGCGCGGTGACGTCGCCCTCGGTGTCGCTCAGCGAGATGACCCGCACCTGCGCGGAGACGCGGCCGGCGGCGTAGCCGAGCACGGTGCCCCGCGCCGTGAACGTGCCGGGCGCGGCGACCTGCTCGGCCGTCACCGGGTCCCAGAAGACCGGCACGTGCAGCGTCTGGTCACCGAACACCACGGGAACGGTGCCGGGCAGCTCCCGCTCTCCCACCTCCACCGTCATCGCCGACGGGGTGAGGGTCGCCGGCTGCGCGGCCAGGATCTTCCACTCCTCGACCGCCACCGCCGAGTACGTGCTGCCGTTCGTCGACGCGTCGAACGTGGCGCGCACCTGCGTGGTGGTGACCGGGTCGAACGTGGTGTTCTGGAAGCCCTGCGTGCCGGTCGGGTAGCCACTCGGGTTGGGTACGTCGGCCCACTGTCCACTGTCGAGATTCCAGTACTGGATCTTCCAGCGGGCCGGTGCCGCGACGCCGACGCCGGTGCCTTGCGGCTGGTCGTTCCAGAACTCGATCTGCGAGCTGGCGATCCGCATCGGCTGGTCCCACGTGTACTGCACCCACTGCTGGGGCGGGTTGTTGCCGGTCCAGGTGCCCCACATGTCGGGCGGCAGCGGGTTGAGCCGCACGATCTCGTCGTTGAGCGCCTTCACCCAGTACTGCGTGGGCACCGGCTCGTTGGAGACGGTGACCTTCGCCTCCTGCGCGATGTTGGGCCGCGGCGTGAGGTCGCGTCCCTTCACCGGCGTCGGCGTGACGAGCTTCATCCGTGGCGGCGTCTGGGTGTCGTCCCACTCCACCTTGTCGATCGCCACGGAACGGCGGAAGTGGCCGCCACCGACGGCATCCGCGGTGTGGTACGCGATGTACCACTGGCCGTTGAACTCCAGGATGCCCGGGTGGCTGGTCGTCGAGGAGACCGGCTTGAGCATCGTGCCCCGGTAGGTCCACGGACCCTCCGGCGCCGACGCCGTCGCGTACGCGATGCAGGCGTGGTAGTTGGCCGGGGTGCAGGGCGAGGTCGGGCCGGCGTTGTTGCCGGCGTACGCCATGTAGTACGTGCTGCCCCGCTTGAAGAGCCAGGCCGCCTCGAAGAAGCCGGTCAGCCCGGTGATGGCACGCTGGGTGCCGACCGGGGTCTTCATGTCCGACTGGAGCTCCAGCATCCGCAGGTTGCCGAACGATCCCCAGTAGACGAACACCCGGCTGCCCTCGACGAGGATCGTCGGGTCGATGTTGTGGATGTTGTTGGCCGTGGGCACCCGCTGGGAGATGATCGGGCCGCCCGCGTGGTCGGTCCACGGGCCGGTCGGGCTGTCCGAGACGGCCACTCCGATCGCGAACTTGTCGGACGCCGTGCTGTCCCGCTCGTTGATGGGTACGTACCAGTAGTAGCGGCCGTCGACGCCGCGGACCACCTGGCCGGCGTACGCGCGACCCGGCGTGGCCCAGGCGAAGACCTGCTCCGGCCGCATCAGCGACGGGTAGTGCGTCCACTGTCCGGCTTGGGCGTCCGTGGTGCGGAAGGCCCCCCACTCGTTCATGATGAAGTCGTTTGTGGACGGTCCGGCTTCGTCGTGTCCGGTGTAGACGTAGAGCTCGTCGCGGCCGCTCCCGTTGCCGGGCGCGCCGGCCGGCACCACGAGAGGCGCCGGGTCGGCGGAGTAGTAGCTGCCGTCGCCGAGGATCGGGTTGGTGGTGTTGGTGAAGGTGTACGAGTCGGCGGCCTGAGCCGGCGCGGCGATCGCGACCAGCCCACCGGCGAGGAGCCCGGTGGCCGCCAAGAGTCTGACGAAGAATCTCACGATGTCCCCACTCTTGGTCAGGAAGGGTGGCGGCGCCGGTGCCGGCGCCGCCATCCCCGAAAGGGCTAGCCGCAGGTGATCGCGCCATACGGCGCGGGGAACTCCGCGGTCACCGGCTGCCCGTCGACCGTCCCGGTGGCCTTCACCGTCGCGGTGCCGGCCGCCACCGTCTTCGCCCGCGAGTTGAACGCCTGGTAGGCGGACTTCCCGGGAGCCACGTTGGACACCGCGCGCGAACCGTACGGCGTGATCAGCTCGATCGTGAGCGGCACGCCGTCGGTGTTCTTCGCGTTGACCGTGACGTAGGCGTTGGTGCCGATGCACTGCGTGCGCGCCGTCACCTCGAGGTCCCACGCCGGGCCGCCGTCGCCGACGGTCAGGGTCAGCGTGGTCTGCGTGGTGCCGGCCTCGCTGACGTAGTCGGGCAGGATCAGGTCGCCGACGATCGTGTAGCGGCCGGGCCGGTTGACGATGCTCGGGTCGAACCGCCAGTTGACGCCGATGGCCTGGTTGTCCCGCGAGCCGTCGTTGTAGGAGACCTCCACCTTGTCCGGCAGCCAGGGCAGCTCGCCCACGTCGACGGTCTGCTGGAACGACTCGGCACCCTGGATCGAGATGCCGCCCGGCGCGGTCTCCGGCCGCACGTAGATCCGGGCCTCGGCGATCAGGCCGTAGGCGTCGTTGGTGCCGTAGACGACGAACGGGTCCACATTGGTCTCGGCCACCATCTCCGGGGTGATCGGCTGCCACTTGAACGCGATCTTGCCGCGGGCACCGCTGGCGTACACGCCGTCGAGCTCGCCCGGCAGCGAGGGCACCACGCCAACCGTCGTGCGGATCAGCACCGGCGAGCGCACCGAGTCGACGGTCTCGCCGTTGGCCCGCCACCTCAGCACGCCCGTGCCCGCACCGCCGGTCTGCACGCCCCAGATGCGGATGCGCAGGTAGCTCGTCGAGATCGGTTCGAAGTTGAGGCGGTTGTACGCGTTGGTGGCCAGGGCTCCCGCGTAGGTCGAGCCGCCGGTGAGGGTCACCGGGGTCCAGGTCGTGCCGTCGGCCGACGACTCGACCGCGTACGTCGTGGCCGTGGGCCGCCGGGTGCCGCCGTTGTCGTCGTACCAGTAGATGTCCGTCGAGGACAGCCGCACCGGCGCGTTCCACTTGTACTGGATCCAGGCCGCCGTTGCCTCACTTGTGCCGTTCTGCGTCTGGCCCCAGCTGCCCCAGCCGTTGCCGGCACCCGGGTTGGAGCTCGCCGGGGTGGTGGCCTCGTTGACCCGCAACGGGTTCTCCCACGACGCGCTGCCGCTCGTGGTGATCGCCGCCGAGGAGCCGAACTCCGCTACGACGTCCTTCTTCGCGAGCGTCACCGACACCGTCTTCTCGGTCCGCTTCTCGCCGTCGTCGGCGAAGAACCGGAAGACGTAGTCGCCGGCGACCGTGCCGGTCACCCGGGTGGCGAGGGCCTTCGCGTCGGAGAAGATGACGCCCGCACCGTCCGGCTTGGACACCGTCTCCCAGCCGAGCGTCAGCTCGCTGTCGTACGGCACGCCGTCGTCAGTGGCCGTGCCGACGAGCCGGGTGGACAGGTTGCCGTCCGCCGAGGCGTCGCGGGTGGCGGTGACGACCGGCGCCTGGTTGGTGACCGGTGGCACGTCGCGACCCGAGTCGAACACCTGGATCTCGGCGATCGCCGTGTAGAAGGTCGGGCTGTTGGTGAACGCGATGCGCACCTTGTTCGACGTGACGGTCTGGAAGAGCGCCTCGTTGAACTTCGCGGAAGTGACGGTCGGGTTCTTGAACTGCCCCGGTATCTCCTTCCAGCCGCCGCTCCCGTTGGGCACCTGGACCCACCAGCGCGCCGGCTCGCGGTAGCCGCCGGCCTGGCGGTCGCTGACGAAGGTCACCTTCACGTTGTCGAACGACTTCGCCGAACCCAGGTCGAGCTCGATGTACCCGTTCTTGTCAGCGGTGCCGTAGTTGCCCCAGTAGGGCTCGTTGGCGGTGACGCCGTCGTTGACGGCCGCCAGCGACACCGGGCGCTCGGTCTCCTTTATCGCGCCGGGCGTGTAGTTCATCGTGGAGCTGCTCCAGCCCGGGGTGTGGAACTGCCGCCACGGCGTCGGACGCACGCCCTGCTGGGTGTACGACGAGGCGAGGGTGGCGCCCTTGGCCAGGTTCGGCGCGTCCTCGGTGAGGTCGATGCCGGCCGTCTTGAGGTAGTCGACGACCCGGTCGTCCTGGATCGGGGTGTCCACGGCGCTCGGGAAGTTGGCGCCGGTCGGCGCGGTGAACGTGACGTTCAGTCCACTCTCGACCTGCACCTGGTTGGTCTTCGGGTCGTAGGTGAGCTTGCCGAGCTTGTCGGTGCTGACCTTCCTCTGTCCATTGAGGAACAGGCTGTAGCCCGCGCCCAGGCCGTACTTCGTGCCGTCCGGGTCCCAGACGACCGTGACGTCCTGCCCGTGGTAGCGCAGGTTGTTGGCCATGAAGTGGTCGTAGCCGAACTTGATCGGCCACAGCTCGATCTTGTCGTCGGACCGCGGCTGGAGGCCGGCCATGTCCTCGACGAAGATGTAGTTCATGTTGCCCAACATCACGTGGTTGGGGTTGTTGCGGTTGTACGTCTTCGTCGTCGGGTTCCAGCCGGAGTAGTACTCCGCCTGGTTGGCGACGCGCATGTCCGCGTTCGGGTAGATGCTCCAGGCCATCCAGTCGAGCAGGCGCTTGGCATAGGCCGGGTTGAGGTACTTCTGCTGCGGGTCGTAGTGGCGCAGCCCTGAGCGGACGCCCCGGTACTGCACGGTGAAGTTGATGTTCGAGAAGTTGTTCGAGCCGCCGATCCCGTAGGCGGCCCGGTCGTACTGGTTCGCGGTGTAGAAGGGGAAGATCGGGAAGTTGTCGCCGTAGGTCAGGAAGCGGAAGCCGTCGACGTACTGCTGCCACTGGTCGAACGGGATGAGGTTCTGGGCGTAGACGTCGTAGAGGTTCGACTCCTTCGCCGGGATGAGCGTGCGGGCCGACTCGGGCAGCGGGTTGGGCTTGCCGTTGGAGCTGGCCGCGCTCGTCGCCCCGTGCGACGTGCCGGCCAGGAACATCCGCGTGTCCGGGCTCCACAAGCGACCGAGCACCGCGTCGCGGACGCCGTTGGCGCCGGCCGCCATCTGGTCGATCTTGGCCTGGTCGGCGCCGGAGATCTGGTACAGCTGCCGGGCGGCGTCGAGGGCGCCCCACACGTACGCCGACTCGGGACGCTCGATGGTCCGCGCGCCTGGCGCGCCGGCGTTGGCCTTCGGGTAGCCGAACGTGATCGCGTCGGCATCGTTGCCCGGCATGAAGTTGGTGTCGTACGCGATGAGGTTGTCGTCGTTGCCGTCGTAGTGCTCCAGCTGGCCAACACCGTCGCCCTCGAAGTAGTGCGCGAACTTGCCGGCGATCTCCTTGCCACCGCCGTGCACGTTGTACGCCTCGAGGCCGGCCGTGCCGATGTACTGCGAGTAGTGGTTGTTCCAGCTCGTGTGGCCGGGGCTGTCCAGGAACGCCGAGGAACCGGACAGCTCGCCGATGTTGAGGATCTGCCCGTACGGCAGGTACGGCGTGCGCAGCCACTTGGTGTCCTGCAGGTGCATGGGCTGGGTCAGCGCGACGGCGTTCTGGTAGAGGTTCACCCCCTCGATCGTCGTCGGGTACTGGTAGACGTGGCCGGTCGCGTTGGCGTCGAGGCTGTTGTAGCGCTCGCCCCACCAGCGGTAGACGATGGCCTTCTCCAGCGCGGGGTCGGGCACGTCGATGTAGGGGACGTCCTGCGCCCACTGGCGGTTGAAGGCGGTGATGCCGGTGCGCACGGCCTCGGCCGGTGCCAGCCCGGCGTACTGCTTGTAGCTCTCGACGGTCTTCGGCAGCGTGGCGGAGGAGACCGCGCCGACGACGGAGAGGGAGACGCTGCCGCCGGCGGGCACCGTGACCTCACGGTCGAGGTTGGTGCCAGAGCGGGTGAACCCGCCACCGGTGAGGCTCACCCGGACCGTGTCCCAGGGCGTGTCGATCGTGCCGTTGTTGGAGCCGCTGGTGATGACGCGGGTGCCGGTCAGCTCCGCCGTGCCCTCACCCGCCTGGGTGGCCAGCGGCGCGGCGGCGCGGACCGTGAAGGTGGCTGGCGAGCCGCCCGGGTTGGTGAAGGTGATCGCGGAGACCGCGACGTTGTCGTAGGTGATGAACTTCGTCTGGTCCGCGGTGACACCGGTGGTGCCGATCGTGTACCGGGTCCTGGCGTGGCTCGGCGCGTTGAACCGGTTGGCGTTGACCTCGGTGACCGTCTGCCCAGGAACGGTCACCGTGTACAGGTTGCCGAGGTTGTTCGGCCCGCCCACGTACGCGCTGCCGGCGAAGCCCATGGCGGTGAAGTTGTTGTTGCTCGCGCCGCGCATGTAGAGGGAGCGGCCGCGGGTCATCAGCACCGCCGACCCGAGCGTGCCGGGCACGCCGAGGACGCGGTCGAGGTAGTAGTCGGTGCCGCCGGCGGCGAGGTCCTTGTCGAAGATCGACTGGTGCATGTTGCCGGCGGTGAAGGGCACGCCGGGGTTGAGCTGGTTGGCGACGTCGCCGGCGTTGGAGTAGGTCGGGTCGCCGATGTCCATGACGTGGCTCAGGCCGTCGGTGTAGACCCCGACGTCCCCTTCGTTGCCGGGCAGGATCGGGCTCGCGGCGTGGGCCGGAGACGGCATGGCGACCGCTCCTCCCACCATTAGCGTGGCCAGAGCGGCCCATACGGGCGCTCTCCGCACGCGTCTGCGGATCATGTTGCTTCCTCCTTGTTACGTGGGGCCGCCCACCGCCCGGTGTGAGCGCTAACACAGGAAAGTCCTCAGGCTGGGAGCCAGACGCGCATCGTCGAGGGGCCGCGGTTGGCCCACGCGTGGTACTCCACCAGCGGCACGTCGACCGGCTCCCCGTCCAGCTCGGCCGACGCGGTGGCCGAGTACGGCCAGTCGTGTTCGTCCGGGCGCACGCGACGGCCGCGCACGATGACCCGGCCGTCGACGAGGCGCGGCGGCTGGCTCGTGTCGACCCGGAGCTCGTCGACCGTGTCGAGGCCGGGGACGTCCACGGACTCCACGGCGAGCACGAGCGGGCCGCGCTCCACGGCGACGCAGCCGCGCACCGCGTCGATGCGGGGGTCCGGGTAGGTGAAGCGGGGCGCCATCGGCAGCGACAGGCAGACCTCGTCGCCGCGCCGCCACGTCCGCTGCTCGGTGAAGTAGCCCGGCGCGACCGGCCGGGTCTCCCCGCCGACAGTCACGGTCGCGCCCCCGGCCGCCCATCCGGGCACCCGCAGCGACAGCGTCCAGGGGTGCTCGTCCTCGCTGTCGACGCGCACCCGGACCTCGCCGTCATGCGGGTACTCCGTCGCGACGGTCACGCTCAGGACCCGCCCGTCCGCGCGGCGGTGCTCGACCGTCCCCGGCACGTACTGGTGCAGCTGGAGGCCGTCGTCGTCGGACGTGGCAACGTAGGCCGTGAGGCTCGCCAGCGTGCGGGCGACGTTGGTCGGGCAGCAGGAGACCTCGAACCAGGGCGCCCGCAGCGAGGCCGCCGCGCGGATGCTGGGCCGGTCGGCGTCGGGCGTCGTGCCGAGCTCGCGGCGGTGCAGCGTGTTGGTGTAGAAGAAGCTCCGCCCGTCGGCCGCCGGCGAGGTGGACACCACGTTGTAGAGCGTCCGCTCGATGAGGTCGGCGTAGCGGGAGTCGCCGTCGGCGAGCAGCAGCCGCCACGCGAGCATCACCGAGCCGATGCCGGCGCACGTCTCGGAGTAGGCGCGGTCGGGCGGCAGCACCCAGTCGCCGCCGAACGCCTCGTCCTGGTGGCGCGAGCCCTGCCCGCCGGTGATGTACGTGCGCCGGGTCACCGCGTTGGTCCACTGTGTACGCACCGCGTCGAGCAGGCTGGCGTCCTTCAGCTCGATCGCGACGTCGGCCGCGCCGGCGGCCAGGTAGTTGGCCCGCACCGCGTGTCCACGGAGGACGGTCGCCTGCCGGACCGGGAGCTCGTCCTGGAAGTACTCCCGGCCGTACTCCACGTCGCTGAGCCGGCCGTGCCCGCGCCGGTCGACGAAGAGCGCGGCCTGGGTGAGGTAGCGCTCGTCCTCGGTGACCCGGGCGAACTCCACGAGCGCGGTCTCGATCTCCGGGTGCCCGCAGACGCCGTCGATGCCGTCCGGCCCGAACGTCTCGCACACGTTGTCGGCCGCGCGGCGTGCGACCTCCAGCAGGCCGTCGTCGGCGCCCGGCCGGGTGCGGGCGCGGGCCACGGCGGCCTGCAGGAGGTGGCCGACGCAGTAGAGCTCGTGCCCCCATTCGAGGTCGGACCACCGCGGCTCCTGCCCCGGCCGGCCGAACTTCGTGTTGAGGTAGCCGTCGCGCTCCTGCGCCGCGGCCACCCGCCGCACCACGGCCCGAAACCTCGACTCCAGCTCCGCGTCGCCGCCGCGGCCGATCTCCCACGCCATCGCTTCGAGGAACTTGTACACCTCGGAGTCGGAGAACTCGCGGCCGCGGCGCTCGCCGGCGAGGTCGCCCTCCACGGCGAGGTCGAAGTTTCGGATCCAGCCCTCGCGCTCGAGCCAGTGCTCGATGTGCGCGAGGCTCGCCCCGGCGTTGACCGACTGGCGCTCGGCCCAGAAGCCGCCCGTGATACGGACGTCTCCGAGCCCCAGCGGCCGGAACCGGCCCCGGACAGGCAGGACAGGCGCGGCCGTAGGTGCGGTGGCTTTCATGCTCAGCCTTTCAGCGCGCCGGACATGAAGCCGCGCACGTAGTGTCGTTGAAGCAGGAGGAAGAGGACCATGCACGGTAGGGCGAGCACCACGACTCCCGCTTCGGTCGCCCCGTAGTCGACGACACCCTGCACCTGGCCGCGCAGGTTGGACACGGCCAGCGGGAGCGTCATTTTCTCGGTGTCGTTGATGAGGATCAGCGGCGCGAAGAAGTCGTTCCACGCGGTGAGGAACGCGAACAGCCCGACCGTGATGAGGCCCGGCTTGACCGCCGGCAGCAGCACCCGCCACAACGCGCCGAACGACGAGCACCCGTCGACCGTCGCGGCCTCGTCGAGCTCGCGGGGCACCGCCTCGAACGAGATGCGCATCAGGAACGTCGAGAACGGCAGCTGGAACATCGTCAGCACCAGGGCCACGCCCACCAGCGAGTTTTCCAGCCCCACCTCGTTGAGCAGCACGTAGAGCGGGATCAGCAGCGTGGCGTACGGGACCATGAGGATGGCGAGCGTCAGCAGGAAGAGCGCGTTCTTGCCGGGGAAGCGAAACCGCGCGAACGCGTAGCCGCCGAAGAACGAGATCGCCAGCGTCAGCGCGACACAGAGCAGCGAGACGAACGCCGAGTTGAAGAGGTAGCGCCAGATGCCGGCCTGGTAGTCGGCGAGCGTCCGGTAGTTGCCGAACCCCCAGCCGTCGACCTGGTTGGTGCCGGCCTGCGGGGAGAACGACGCGACCGCGGTCCAGACGAGCGGGGCCAGGAAGATCAGGGCCAGCGCGCCGGTGAACACCCAGTAGGGCGTGCGCAGCGCGATGCCGCCGAGGCTGACGCTACGCGCCCTGGTCCGGTGGGCCGGTCCTCCGCTCGGCGCCGGCGCCCGGCCGGCGGCGGCGGTCGAGGTGGAACGGGAATCGACAGCCATCGGTCAGCTCTCCTCGGACCGGAAGGCGCGTAGCTGCAGCGCGTTGATGACGACCAGGGCGACCAGCACGATGACCGAGATGGCCGCGGCGACACCGAGGTCGTTCTGCCCCTGGAACGCCACGCTGTAGATCAGCTGGACGACGGTGATGGTGCTGTTGTCCGGGCCGCCCTTGGTGAGGATGTAGAACTGCTCGAACGCGAGCAGGGAGCCGGTCACGCAGAGCACGGTCGTCAGCGCCAGCGTCGGGCGCAGCAGCGGCAGCGTGACCCGCCAGAACGTCTGCCAGCGGGTGGCGCCGTCGGAGCGGGCCGCCTCGAACACATCAGCCGGGATGCCCTGGAGGCCGACCAGCATCAGCACCATGTAGAAGCCGGCGTAGCGCCACACGATGAGGAAGGTCGTGGAGAAGAGCGCCGCGTTCGGCGAGCCGAGGAACGTGAAGCCCCAGCTGTCCATGAGCGGTTTCAGCGGGCTCGCGTACGGCGAGTAGAACACGTAGAACAGCAGCGAGGCCGAGGCCAGCCCGAGCGCGCTCGGGATCAGGAACGAGGCGCGGAGCAGGTTGTTCCACCGGCTCGACTCCTGCACGAGCAGGGCCAGACCCAACCCCAGGACCAGCAGCAGTACGGTCGCCAGCACCGTGTACTTGACGGTGAACACCACGGAGTCGGTGAAGAAGCGGTGGTCGACCGCCTTCTCGAAGTTGTCGGGGGCGTTGATGCCCTGGTCGCCGGTCAGCAGCGGCCACCTCGACAGCGACATCTTGACGACCAGCGCCAGCGGGATGGCGAACAGCGCCACCACGAAGACCGCCGTCGGTGTCGCGTAGAGCCAGCCGAGCAGGGCGTGCCGGCCGCGCAGTCGCCCGGAGCTGCGCACGCTCATGGGACCTCTCTCCGTTCATTTTCGGCCCCGCGGGCGTGTGCCGGATACCGGTCGGCACACGCCCACGGCGGGATATCTACTGCCCGAGCACGGCGGTGATCTCGCCGTTGTCCTTCTGCAGATCACCCTTGCCGTTGAGCACCTGGTTGCGTACCAGGGTCAGCCACGGGCTGTTCGGCGCGTTGAAGGCCTGCTGGAAGTTCATCGCGACGGGGGTGTCGCCCTTGCCGGCCACCTCGTTGATGGTGACCAGGCGCGGGTCCGCCGCCGCGTACTTGTTGTTGGCCAGGTCGCCGCGGGACACCACGTCCTTGTTCTTCGCCAGCACCTCGACCTGGGCGTCCTCGGACATCATCCAGCTGAGGAAGTTCCAGGCCTGTGCCTCCTTCTTCGAGTCCTTCGAGACACCGATGCCGTCACCGCCGACGAAGGTCGAGGCACCGCCGGACGGGCCGGGGATGCCGGCGACGCCGGCCTCGAACGGGGTCGAGGAGAGCAGCGTGGCCGGGTAGAACATGAGGCCCACCTTGCCCTCGGTGAAGCCGGCGGTCCACGTCGGACCGGTCTCGCCCGCCGAGGAGGGCAGCACCGCGCCGGACTTCCACAGGTCCTGCCAGGTGCTGTAGACCTGCTTGGCGGTGTCGCTGGCGAGCTCGGACGACTTGCCGTCTCCGCTCAGCACCTCGCCACCGCTGGCCCAGATCGAGGGGAACCAGGTGAAGACGAGGCAGCCGCCGCAGTTGAGGCCGGTCGCCGTGCCGTAGACGCCCGGCTTCTTCAGCGCCTGGATCTTCTTGGCCGCGTCGGCGAACTCCTGGAGCGTCGCCGGCGCCTTCTCCGGGTCGAGGCCGGCGTCCTTGAACAGCTGCTTGTTCCAGAACAGCATCGACAGGTCCAGCACGAACGGCAGCACGTACTGCTTGCCGTCGAGCGTGCCGGCCGAGAGGTGGCCCTTGTTGATCTGGTCCTTGAACTGGAGGCCGTTGATGTTGGAGCTCATGTCCTTGAACAGGCCCTGGTTGACCCAGTTCGGCACGTACACGATGTCCGCGGCGAACAGGTCCGGGAGCCCGCTCGAACCGGCCGCCGCGCCCACCTTGGCGACGTAGTCGTCGTTGGGTACGACGGTCAGCTTCACCTTGTTCTGGTGGCTGGCGTTGTAGGCCTCGACGAGGAGCTTGGCCTGCTTCTCCAGCGGGGCACGGGTCCACAGGGTGAGCTCGCTGCCGTCGTCGACGCCGTTGGGCCCGGCGCTGACCGTGCCGCCGCTCGGCTCGTCGTCGCCGCCGCAGGCCGCCACGCCTAGGGTCAGCGCCGCCACAAGGACGCCGGCCAGTGAACGCATGGCGGTACGTCTGCCCACGATTCCTCTCATTGACTGTCCTCCTAGGGGTTTCATTCGGGTTTTCGGTTTGTCACAGCCGCTGCGTGAGCCGGTGGTAGGCGCTGTTCCAGCGGAGTTGGTTGGCGAACGACTGGTGGTCGGTCGCCGCGTCGATCATGGCCAGCTCGATGCCCGCCATCTCGGCGAAGTCGACGAGCGCCCCGCGACCGGCCGCGGTGCTGAGCACGGTGTGGTGCGGCCCGCCGGCGGACAGCCAGCACTCGGCCGAGGTGGCGAGGTCGGGGCGGGGCTTCCAGACCGCGCGGGCGACGGGCAGCCGAGGCAGCGGCTCGTCCGGCTCCACGAGGTCGATCTCGTTGGCGGTCAGGCGGAGGCGGCCGCCCAGGTCGGCGAGGCCGACGACGATGCCCGGACCGGTCGCGGCGGTGAAGACCAGGCGCACCGGGTCTTCGCGGTCGCCGATCGACAGCGGGTGGATCTGGAGGCTCGGCCGGCCCGCCGCGATGCTCGGGCAGACCTCGAGCATGTGCGCGCCGAGGATCTTCGGCTCGCCCGGCCCGAAGTGGTAGGTGTAGTCCTCCATGAACGAGGTGCCGCCGGGCCGGTCGCCGGCCACCACCTTCAGGATCCGCAGCAGCGCCGCTGTCTTCCAGTCGCCTTCGCCGCCGAACCCGTAGCCGTCGGCCATCAGGTTTTGCACGGCCAGGCCGGGCAGCTGCCTGAGCCCGCCCAGGTCCTCGAAGTTGGTGGTGAAGGCGCCGAAGCCGCCGTCTTCCAGAAACTGACGGAGGCCGATCTCGATCCGGGCCCCGTAGCGCAGCGACTCGTGCCGCTCGCCGCCGCGGCGCAGCTCCGGCGCGACGTCGAAGCGCTCCTCGTACTCCGCGACAAGCTTGTTCACGTTAACGTCGCCGACGTCGTCGACGCTCGCGACGAGTGCGTTGACCCCGTAGGCGTTGACCGAGACGCCCAGCGTCGCCTGCGCGCCGACCTTGTCGCCCTCGGTCACGGCCACGTCGCGCATGTTGTCGCCGAAGCGGGCCAGCCGCAGCGAACGGGCCTCCCGCCAGCCGGTCGCCGCGCGTGCCCAGTCGTCGATCCGTCCCCGTACCGCCGGATCGGCGGCGAACCCCACGACGGTCTTGCGGGCCACGCCGAGGCGCGACTGCACGTACCCGAACTCGCGGTCGCCGTGTGCCGCCTGGTTGAGGTTCATGAAGTCCATGTCGAGCTCGGCCCAGGGCAGCGAGCGGTTGGCCTGGGTGTGCAGGTGCAGCAACGGCTTGCCGAGCGCGGACAGGCCGGCGATCCACGCCTTCGCCGGCGAGAACGTGTGCATCCACGCGATGACGCCGACCACGGCATCGTCGGCGGTGGCGTCGAGCAGGGTGCGACGGATCGCGTCGGCGGTGGTGAGCACCGGCTTCCACACCACGCGCGGACCCGCCCGGAGACCGGCGGCGACCGCCTGGCACACGTCACGGGACTGCTCCGCGACCTGTTCGAGCACCTGTTCGCCGTAGAGCGACTGGCTCCCCGTCAGGAACCAGATCTCCGCCGGTTCTTCCGCCATGCCCACGAGCGCCCACCTCCCCTCCGGTTCCGAAAACCTTTTCGGGGATTCTGGCCGCCCATTACAGCCGTGTCAACAGTTGATTTCGGTAACGGCCGGCGACTCATCGACCCGCGCGCGCGGTGCGTACCGCGTCGAAAAGTTTTCGGCAGGCGGGGTCAGCTGGCGGGCGCGGTCGAGTCGCGCATGACGACGCGCCCCGGAAACTGCTCCGACGTGGGCGGGGCGCCGCCGTCGATGGCCGCGAAGAGGCGCCGGCTGGCGGCCGCGCCGAGACGTTCCAGGTTCATGTCGATGCTGGTCAGCCGCGGTCGGGAGTGTGCCGCGATGGCCTCCCAGTTGTCGAAGCCGATCACCGAGATGGCGCCGGGCACGTCGCGCCCGAGGTCGCGCAGCGTCTCCAGCACGCCCCGGGCGATCTGGTCGCTGCCGCAGAAGACCGCGTCGACCTCGGGGTGCTGCTCGACCACGATGTGCGCCGCGGCCCGCCCCCAGGTCTCGTCCCACGAGCCGTAGTACGGCCGGCCGCCGAGCATGGTCAGGCCCGCGTCGGCGAGCGCGGCCTCGGCACCCTCGGCGCGGTCGCGGGCCGCCTGGAAGCTCGCCTCGCCGGTGATGAGCGCGATGTTGCGCCGGCCGCAGGCCAGGAGGTGCTCGATGGCCAGCCGCCCGCCGCCGACGTTGTCGACCGTGAGCGAGATGTCGCCCGGGTCGGCCGAGGGAGCGTAAACATAGACGACCGGCACCGGGATCGGGCCGGCGAGCGGCGGCCGGGCATCTGTGCGCGAACCCACCACGATCAGGCCGTCGACGCGCCGGGAGAGCAGCGCGCGCACGTGGTACACCTCGCGGATGGCGTCGCCGCGCGCGTCGCACAGGAAGACCGAGACCTGCCCCGCTCCGGAGGCGTCTTCGGCACCCATGAGGATCGGGATCGAAAAGCGCCCCTCCAGGTCGCTGGTCAGCAGGCCGACCGTGCCGGTGCGGCCCCTGAGCAGGCCGCGGGCCAGCGCGTTCGGCTCGAAGGAGAGCATCTCGGCCGCCTTCAGCACGCGCTCCCGCGTGGCCGCCTTGACCTCGTCGCGGCCGTTGATGGCCTTGGACGCGGTGGCCACGGATACGCCGGCGAGCTTGGCGACGTCGGTCAGCGTGGGTGCCCGGTTGGCCGGGACCTCTGGCTCAGTGCTCATGCGGCGCTCCCTCTCGACGACCGGCGCGTGCCGCGCCCGCGAAGCGCCCTGACCGACCACTCCTTACGACAGTACAGAGGCTGAAACCCTTTTCGACAATGTTTCAGTACAGTCACGGCCCTCTCAACCCAACGTTGGCACTGAAGGCTACACCAACGGGTCCGGTGCGAGAGGCGGCGATACCTCGATCCCGAAAACCATGCCGAAAACCTTGGCCGCCCGGCCAGCTCGGCCCGACCGGGGATCGACACAGGTCAACCTCGATGTCGGGCACCCTGGGGCACACGTCGTAAGGACCGGTCAAAGCTCCTCCCAAGCCGTTGGGAGGAGCTTTGATCAGCTAAGGCGGGAGCGGCGCGCTACCTCGGGGTGTCGGTGGCGTGCACGTCGTAGCGGACGCCGGTCAGCTTCTCGGACAGCTGCCACAGCCGGCGCGCGGTCTCCGGGTCCGCGGCGGCGGGATCGGGCTGGACCACCGTCGGATACCCGCGCAGCTCGCGCCAGCCGCCGGGGCCGAAGAACTGTCCACTCTCGACATCGGCCGCCGTGGCCGCGTACAGCTGGGGCGACGCGCCCATGTCGACGCCCTGCGCGATGAGCCTGTTGCCGACGCGGGCGAGCATCTGGTTGAGGCCCCTCGGCCCGGTGGTCTGCAGGTTCGTCGCGGTGTATCCGGGGTGGGCGAGCAGGCTGCGCACGGGGCTGCCGGCCGCGCGGAGCCTGCGGTCGAGCTCGAGCGCGAAGAGCACGTTGGCGAACTTCGACTGCCCGTAGTACCGCATCGGGGCGTAGCTCCGGGCGCCGGTCAGGTCGTCGAAGTGAATCCGGGCGCCGCGGTGCAAGGCCGAGCTGACCGTCACCACGCGCGGGTCGCGGCCGGCCCGCAGCAGGTCGAGCAGGAGGCCGGTGAGGGCGAAGTGGCCGAGGTGGTTGCCGGCGAATTGCACCTCGTGGCCCTGCGGGCTCAGCGCGCGGGGCGGGGCCATCACGCCCGCGTTGTTGACGAGGACGTCGACGGGCAGGCCGCTGGCGTGCACACCGGCGGCGAACGCCCGCACCGAGTCCAGGTCGGCGAGGTCGAGGCGGCGCACGTCGAGGCTGGCGCCGGGCTGGGCGTCGCTGATCTCAGCGGCGGCCCGGTTGCCCTTGGCCAGGTCGCGCACGGCGAGGACGACGTGGGCGCCGTGTGCGGCGAGGTGCCGGGTGGTGGCCAGCCCGAGGCCGCTGTTGGCCCCGGTGACGACGAAGGTGCGCCCGGCCAGGTCGGGAATCGCGGCTGGGGTCCAATTGCGGTCGGTCATGTGTCCCAGCATGACGTGCATGGCACTCAGTGTAAATCAGAGCCCACTGTGACCCACATAGCACGTTGTAACATCGGCTCGTGACTGATCCAGCGGGCAACCTGGCCGAGCGCAAACGCCAGCTCGTGCGCGACGAGCTGGCCGAGGCCGCCGTGAAGGTGCTCGCCTCGCAGGGCTTCGAGGAGACGACGGTCGACCAGATCGTGGCGGCCGTGGGCGTGTCCCGCCGCACGTTCTTCCGCTACTTCCAGTCCAAGGAAGACGTGATCGTCCACATGCTCGCCGGCGCCGGCGAGCAGCTGTGCGCCGAGCTGCGCGCCCGCCCCGCCGGCGAGCCGCCCGCGGTGGCCCTGCGCCACGCGCTGTCGCCGTTCATCCAGACGAGCGTCGACCACCCGGCCAAGACGCTGCACGTGGCGAGGCTGATCCTCGACTCACCGGCATTGCTGGCCCGCTTTCTCGAACGGCAGACCCAGTGGCAGGTCGACATCACCGACGTCCTCGCCCAGCGCACCGGCCTGGACCCGCACACCGACCTGCGCCCGAGCCTCGCCGCCGGCGTCGCGCTGACCGCGTTTCAGACCACACTGCGCCGCTGGGCCGACAGCGACGGCCAAGAAGACCTCGCCGCCCTCGTCGACCAGGCCTTCACGGTGATCGCCCCCGCGCTGGCCCTCGACACCAACACCTGAGCCACCCTCACCCCGCCTGGATGGTCGCGGTTCGAGACCTTCCGGGATCGGGGTTCGCGCCAGGTGGTCCGGCAGCTTCAGAAAATGTCCCGGGTTCGCGTCACCTACGGACCGCCGCTCCCGCCGGAGACCGCTGCGGCCGGCGGCTCGCGGGGCTCGCCGAGATCCCCGGCCTCCGCTGCCAGGTCCGCGCGCCAAGCCCACCACGGGAACAGCGATCGCAGCTCCCGCGCCTCACCCTCGGCGTCTAGGCAATCTCACCCCGCCTGGACGTAGCGTGACCGCATCCGGGGCATAGCTGTAGATCTATAGAGCTTTCGGGGGTTGAGGCCAGCGTTTGTCCACAATGTCCTAACCCGCCAGACCGGCGCCGACGCGAGCCGGGCCGGCCTCGGTCGCGGGCAGTAGCCGCCATGCCGCGTAACCGGCACCAGGTTCGCGATCTAGAACGGTTATGGCGCTATATCAACCCTAACCGTTCTAGATCCACACCTACGCCCCGAATCTCGTCACGCTACATTACCGGCGGTGCGGCGGCACTGCACATTTCGACTATTTTGGGCCTGATATGGCGCCATAACTCGCCTAGATCGCGAACCTGGTGCCGGTTACCCGAAGGCTCTGTGGAGAGGTCCCGGGCTTACGGTCGTGGTCAGAGCTTGACGACGATCTTGCCGCGGGCCTTGCCGGTGGCGATGGTGGCCATGCCTTCGCCGGCCTTGTCCAGCGGGAGGACGGTGCTGACGTCGACCTTCAGGGCGCCCGCGGCGGCCTGCTCGGCCAGGGTGCCGATCACCTCGCGGACCGGGCCGGCCATGACGTTGGCACCGGTCAGGCCGAGGTCGGCGAGCACCTCGTCGTTGGCGGCGTTCAGGGTGCTGGCGACCGTGCCGCCCTTGCGGACGGCGCCCAGCGGGAGGCCGTCGGGGGCGTAGGCGACAAGGTCGATCAGCGCGTCCACGCCGTCCGGGTGTGCGGCCAGGACCTGGTCGGCGACCGGGCCTCGGGTGTAGTCGACCACGGTCGTGGCGCCCAGGTCGGTCAGGCGCGCGGCGTCGTCGGCGGCGCCGGTCGCCAGGACCTTGGCGCCGCGCTGGGCGAGCAGTTGGACCGCGTAGGAGCCGACACCGCCGGAGGCACCCACCACAAGCACGGTCTGGCCCGGCTGGGGGTCGACCGCGTCGACGGCGGCGGTCGCGGCTGCGCCGGCCAGTGGGAGCGCGGCGGCGCTCACGAAGTCGAGCGTGGCGGGCTTGGCGGCTACCGCGGCGGCGGGCAGCACCGCGTACTCGGCGATGGTGCCGGTCTTGATGGGCGGGGCCAAGAGGACGTGCCCGACGACCTCGTCGCCGACCGCGACGTGGTCGACGCCGGCGCCCACCGCCTCGACGACGCCGGCCGCGTCCCGGCCGAGCACCAGTGGGTACTCGTGCGGGAGCATCTGCGCCATCATGCCGGCCGCGAGGGCGTTGTCGATGGCGTTCAGGCCGGCCGCCTTGACCCGCACCAGCACGGTGCCGTCTGCGGGCTCGGGGACGGGAAGCTCGGAAAGTTGCGGCTGCTCACCGGCGGCCGGAACGTGCAATGCGCGCATGGCGCCCTCCAATTCGAGATACTTGAACCTTCAAGGAGCATCTAAGCGCACAGAAACTTGCATCGTCAACTAAAGTGCGGCGTGGGTCACTACCGTTGACGCAACTAGGTGATTGCTATATGTTGGATGGCAACCAACAAGTTGCTACAAGGAGGCTGACATGGCATTCCCCGACCGGATCGAGCGCACGCTGCGGCTGGCCCACCCGCCGGAGCGGGTCTGGGCGGCGCTGACCACCGCCGAGGGGCTGGGCACCTGGTTCGGCAACAGCGCCGAGGTCGACCTGCGTGTCGGCGGCCAGGCGAGGCTCACGTGGGACAGCGGCGACACCGCCACCCTCACCATCGAGCGGCTCGACCCGCCGCGCGTGTTCGGCTACACCTGGCCGGTCTACGGGCTCGGCGAGGACGACCCGCGCCGGACGTACGTGGAGTTCACTTTGGAGCCCACGAGCACCGGCACCACGCTGACGATGGTCGAGAGCGGGTTCGCGCAGCTGCCCGACGCCGAGCACAAGGCGGCCTTCTCGGGAAACACATCGGGCTGGACGAGCGAGCTGGGCGAGCTGGTTACGTACCTCGATGGAAAAGCCTGACCTGGAGGCGGTGGCGCAGGAGGTCTTCACCGCACTGGCCGACCCGAGCCGGCGAGGCATCCTCGCCGCGCTCGCGGCCCGCGGTCCGGCCACCGCCACCGACCTCGCCGCCCAGCTGCCGATCACCCGGCAGGCCATCGCCAAGCACCTCGCCCTGCTCGCCGAGGCGGGGCTTGTCGTGGCCGAGCCGGGCGAGCGGCGCCGCGTGCGCTACCGGCTGGACTCCGCGCCGATGAAGGTGGCACAGCAGTTTCTGGCCGCGCTCGCCCGCGACTGGGACGGCCCGCTGGCCGCTCTCCAGGACAGGTTGGGATAGCGCTACTCGACGTAGAGGTTGACCGCGGCGCTGACCGGGATCGCCACCATGACGAGGAGAAACGCCCGCAGCGCCGCGGCACCCTTCTGCTGCCGCTCGTGGATGGTCTTCAGCGTGCAGGCCGTCAGCCCGGCCGTCGTCGCCAGGGCGGCCAGCGTCAGGTAGCTCCGCCCCAGCGGCACGGCATTGGATCGCCTCATGAGCCCGCTCCCCTTGGATACGCCTGTATGGACGGTAGATGACCTGGGCAACGGCGTTCCGGTCCGGTCGAGCGCGCCAACGATAGCGATCTATCCGAACCCCCGTCTATGATCAGCCTGCACGCGCCGAGGCAAGCGCTTTCCTGGCAGATAGGGGTCCGACCATGAAACTCTTTCCGGCGGCTGCCGCCGCGGCGACCGTGGTGGCTCTGCTGTGGCCGGCACCCGCGCACGCCCATCCGGCGCAGGCCGCGCCGGGTACGTCCCTGCGGCCGGTCCTCTCCCCCGCCGAGGCCGCGCCCTACACGGCGGCCAACTACCTGGGCTGGTCCGGGCCGTACACGGCGCCGGTGCGAGACCCCTGGCTTCCCGGCCCCATCGTCACCACCGGCCGGCCCGACTTCGTCGTCGGCGAGTCGGCCGGCACGCACACCACCGTGCAGGCGGCGGTCAACGCGGCGTTCGCCGCCGGCGGGACCGGCCGCCGGTACATCAAGGTGCTGCCCGGCAGGTACACCGGGACGGTCTTCATCCCCGCCGGCACGCCGCCGCTGACCCTGTACGGCGCCGGGCGGCGGCCGGACGACGTGCGGTTGGAGTTCGAGCTCGACGCGACGGCCACGCCGGCCCAGTGGGCGGCCCAGGTCAATCCCTCCGGGCAGTACGCCGAGGGCGACCCGGCGTGGGAGATGTACCAGTCGTGCGCGATGCGGACCAGCGCGACCGCCGGGCTGTGCGCCACCGTGGTCTGGTCGCAGAGCACCGACCTGCGGGTGCGCGGGCTGACCATCACCAACACCCTGCTGGACACTGTGGACAGCGGCACGCACCAGGCGCTCGCGCTGCGCACGGACGCCGACCGCACGCAGATCGAGCGGGTGCGCCTGATCGGCCGCCAGGACACGTTCTACGCCAACGCGAACGACCCGGACCGCATCGCCCGGGTGCTCGTCCGCGACAGCTACGTCGAGGGCGACACGGACTTCGTCTTCGGGCGGGCCAGCGCGCTCTTCGAGCGCACGAGGTTTCACCTCGTGTCGAGCCGCAAGCCGGCCAGCGGCGTCATCTTCGCGCCGAGCACCGTGCCCGCCTACCCGTACGGCTTCCTGGTCCGCCACTGCCTGATCACCGCCGACGAGGGCTACCGGGCCGCGCCCACCGGGCGCCTGGGCCGGGCCTGGGACCAGGGCGCGGGCGCCACCGGGTACGTGCCCGGCGTCAGCCCCAACGGGCAGCTCGTCATCCGGGAGAGCTACCTCGGCGCGGGCTTCGACCCGGTGGCGCCGTGGGCACCGGCGGCCACCACGGCCCGGCCGTTCGCCGCCCGCACCGACGCCGGACGCGACCTGGACGACCCGGCGTACAACCGCCTGTACGAGTACCGCAACGCGGGCGACGTCTCGTGAAGCGGCGGGCGTCGGGTGTAGCGCGCTGTCAGTCGAGGCCGGCCTCCTTGCGGAGCAACGCCGGCAGCTCGCCGGGCGGGACGGCCGTGCTGGCGAGGTCGTGCCCGGTGAACCACTTCCCCACGTTGAGCGCGTCTCGCTCCAGGAAGTGGGCGCCGCGCGGGTTGGCCACCACGTCGACCACCTGCGGCAGGTCGATCATCACGACCCGTCCACGGTGGACCAGCAGGTTGTAGGCGGACAGGTCGCCGTGCGCCAGCCCGAAGCGGGCCAACGTCACGAGCATCTCCACGACCTGGTCCCAGAGCGGGACGAGCTCGGTGCCCCGCGTGCGGGTCTCGGCCAGCCGGGGCGCGGCCGTGCCGTCGGGCTCACCGACGAACTCCAGCAGCACCTCGGTGCCGAGGATCTGCACGGGGTACGGCACCGGCACACCCGCCTCGTACAGCCGGCACAGCGCGCCGAACTCGGCGTCCGCCCACTGCCCCGCGACCATCTGCCGCCCGAACGCGGTGCGGTTGGCCATGGCCCGGTTGGTGCGGGACTCCTTGACCCGGCGCCCCTCCAGGTATCCGGCGTCGCGGTGGAAGAGCCTGTGCTCGGCGCTGCGATAGCGCTTCGCCGCCAGCAGGCAGGACTCGTCGGTGCCCGGCACGGCCCGGCGCAGCAGGAAGACGTCGGCTTCCTTGCCGGTCTTCAGCACGCCCAGCTCGGTGTCGACCGCGGCGAGCGCGGTGACGAGCCAGTCGGGGTGCGGCCGTGGCCCACGCTGCCCGGCCGTGGACTGGTCCCATGTGGACCAACGGTCGCCCTCCGGCAGCCCGTCGACGGCGTCGAAGGCGTCTTCGCTCGGCAGTTGGGCGTGGCCGGGGTCGCGCTTGTCGTAGCTTGGTGCGTCGTCGTCAAAACGCCATTTGCGGCGGCGTCGCGGAGTGAAGTCGCGCAAGGGAAGTGCTCCTCGGGAAGAAGGCGGTCAGGGCAGGCGGCATCGCGCCCGCGACGGGCTTCAACACTCGACTCGCCTCCCTCCGCAAGACCGGCAGAAAGCCGGCTCCCGACAGACCCGCCCAGCCTGCCGCCCCACCATCGACCGCGCAACCCATTTCCCCGCCGCCCCCGAGGGGTGATCCGGCTCAGCGGGCGTGGAGCATCTGGCTGACCGAGTCGTCGAGGTCTCGGTCTCCTTGGCGGGGGATGTAGAACTGCTCGACGAAGGCGGCGGCGAACCCGGCGACCGGGGTGGCGATGAGCGCGCCGAGACCGCCGAAGGCGACCGCCATGGCCAGCACCGCGAACATCAGCACGGCTGGGTGCACGTGCATCGCTCGGCCGCGGATGGGTGGGATCAGGACGTTGGCGGTGAGCTCGTTGAGCAGCACGTAGAAGACGAACGTGACGACGGCGAGCCAGGGAGACACGGCGAGGGCGACGAGGATCGGCGGGACGGAGCTGACGTAGACGCCGATCTTGGGGATGGGCTCGGCGAAGAAGGCGAGCACCGCCCAGATCAGCGCGCCGGGCACGCCGATCAGCGAGAGGACCAGCAGCACCGCGAGTGCCTCGACGGCGCCGGCCAGGACGGTCGACCAGACCCAGGCGCTGACCATCTCGGCGCAGCGGGTGTACGCGAGGGTGGCCCGCTCCTGCATGTGTGCGGGAAACAGGCGCAGGTAGCCGCGCAGCAGGGGCTTCGGGTCGACGACCGCGTAGGTGGTCATCGACACGACCGCGATGACGAGGATCAGGCCGGTCAGCAGCGTGACGGTGTAGCCGCCGACGCGGGCGAGCACGGCCTGCGCGGTGGGCAGGAGCCGTTCCACGCTGCCGGAGAGGTCGGTGAGCCGGTCCCGCACCGTCGGGGCGTCCGTGCCGAGCAGGCCGGCCAACCACTCGGTCAGCGACGTGAAGTAGCCGGGTACGGCGTCGGCGAGCGCCGTGATCTGGTCCATCAGGCGGGGCAGCACGAGGGCGCCGGCGCCGGCGAGCAGGGCCAGCAGTACGCCCTCCACCAGCAGCGTGCCGACCACGCGCGGGACGCGGCGGCGGGCGAGCCAGGTCACCGGCACGTTGAGGGCCATGGCGAGGATGATCACGAACAGGCTGATCAGCACGACCAGCGTGACCGCTTTGAGAAACGCGAGCAGCAGCACGATCGCGACTGTGAAGAGCACAAGCCGCCGCCCGGCGACCAGCAGGCTCCGCCCGGTCAGCCGGTCCGCATCGCTGGGATCGCTGGACATCGGCCCATCGGTACCCGCAACGCGGCGGCCACACACCCGGACCCGGTTTTTAAAGCCCCGCTTGTCTACTTAACACCCGAGCCTGTTATATTCCACGTTAAGTCGGAGGAGGGGAGCGCCGATCGCCCATGGTTCACTCGTCAGCGACCAGTGGCGATCCGCTGTGGGCCGGGGTCGACGTCGGCACCCAGAGCCTCCGGGTCGCGGTCGTCGACGCGGCCGGCGCGGTGGTGGGGCAGGCGGCGCGCGCGCTCGCCAGCCAGCGGGCGCCCGGCCGTATTCACGAGCAGGACCCGGCGACATGGTGGCGGGCGCTCGGTGAGGCGAGCCGCGCTGCGCTCGACGGGATCGCGCCCGAGCGGGTGCGCGGGATCGCGCTGTGCAGCACCTCCGGCACCGTCCTGCTCACCGACCGCACGGGTGCCGCGCTCGGCCCCGCGCTCATGTACGACGACGCCCGCGCGGCCGCCGAGGAGCAGCGCGCCGCCGAGGCCGGTGGCGCGCTGTGGGTGTCGCTCGGCTACCCGATGCAGCGCTCCTGGGCCCTGCCCAAGGCGCTGTGGCTGCTCGGCCGCGCGGACGCGGACACCCGCCGCGCCGCCCGGCGTGGCGGCGTGCGGCTCGCCCACTCGGCGGACTACCTCGCCGGCCGGCTGGTGGGCACCCCGGTCGCCACCGACTTCAGCCACGCGCTCAAGACGGGATACGACCTCGCCGCGCACCGCTGGCCGACCGAGGTGCTCGACGAGCTCGGCATGCCGCTGGCCGTGCTGCCCGACGTGGTGCGCCCGGGCACCCGGCTCGGCGCGGTCGGCGCGGAGGCGGCCGCACACACCGGTCTGCGGGCCGGCACGCCGGTGCTCGCCGGGATGACCGACGGCTGCGCGGCCCAGATCGCGGCCGGCGCCCTCTCCCCCGGCGAGTGGAACTCCGTGCTCGGCACCACGCTCGTCCTCAAGGGCGTCACCCCGGTCCGGCTCGCCGACCCCGGCGGCGCCGTCTACTCCCACCGCCACCCGGACGGCGGCTGGCTGCCCGGTGGAGCGTCCAATGTGGGCGCCGGCTCGATACCCCCGGAGTTCCGCGGCGACCTGGCCGGCTTCGACGCCGCGGCCGCCGGCGGCGAGCCGGCCGGTGCGGTGGCCTATCCGCTGGTGTCGCGGGGCGAGCGCTTCCCGTTCGTGCGGCCGGACGCCGAGGGGTTCCTGCTCGGCACGCCGCGCTCGGAGACGGACAGGTACGCGGCCGTCCTCCAAGGGGTCGCGTACGTCGAGCGGCTCTGCTACGCGTACCTGGAGACGCTCGGCGCCCGGGTCGACGGCCGCACGATGGTGACCGGCGGGGGCAGCCGCAGCGCCTACTGGACGCAGCTGCGGGCCGACGTGCTCGGCCGGCCGCTGCACCGGCCGGCGCAGGCCGAGCCGGCGTTCGGGATGGCGGTGCTCGCCGCGGCCGGCAACGGCTCGCTGTCGGTCACCGCCCGGCGCATGGTCCGCCTCGTCGGTGCCGTCGAGCCGCGGGCGGGGGTGGCGGAGCGGTTCGCCGAGCCGTTCGGCCTCTTCGTCGACGAGCTGCTGCGTCGCGGCTACATCGACGCCCCCTTGGCGAAGCACGCGCGGGGAGGCGGGGCGTGACTCTCTTCCACCTCGCCCGGCACGGGCAGACGCCGTGGCACCGGCCCAACCGGTACACCGGAAGCTCCGACATCGACCTCGACGAGGTCGGCATCGGCCAGGCGGCGGCCCTGGCGCGGTGGGCGGAGGGTGCCGGCCTGACGGCGCTGGCCTGCTCCGACCTGCGCCGGGCGGTACACACCGCGGAGCCGGCCGCCGCCCGCACGGGCCTGACGCCGCTCGTCGACAAGCGCCTGCGCGAGCTCGACTTCGGGCGGGCCGAGGGGCGCACGCTCGCCGAGATGCGCGCCGAGGACCCGGAGGCGGTCGAGCGGTTCGTCGCCGACCCGGACGCGCACCACATGCCCGGCGGCGAGGCGCCCGCCGACGCGGTGGCCCGCGCGATGGCGGCGCTGGGCGACCTGGCCGAGGCACACCCCGACGGCACGCTGCTTGTGGTCGCGCACAGCACGCTCATCCGGCTCGTCGTGTGCGCGGTGCTTGGCGTGCCGCTGCGCGAGTACCGCCGCAAGCTCCCCCGCCTGGCCCCGGCCTCCCGCACGGAGCTGGAAGTGCGGGCCGGCGCGGTCGCGTTGCTGGCCTACAACGTGCCTCTGGACGCAGGATGTGCGGCATGACCGCCACCCCCTCCGCCGAGCGCAGCCGCCCCGCGCAGCGCCAGGCCGAGATCGCCGAGTACGTCGTCAGCCGCGGCTCCGTCTCCGCCACCGACCTGGCCGAGGCGTTCGGCGTCAGCCTCATGACGATCCACCGCGACCTCGACGAGCTGGAACGCCAGGGCGTCGTGCGCAAGTACCGCGGCGGGGTCTCCGCCCAGCCGTCGAGCGTGTTCGAGAGCAACGTGTCCTACCGGATGCAGGCCGCGCTGGCGGAGAAGCAGGCGCTCGCCCGCCACGCGCGCACGCTCATCGAGCCCGGCATGGCCGTGATGCTCGACGACTCGACCTCCACATTGGAGCTTGCCCGGCTGCTGGACGGCATCACGCCGCTGACCGTGGTGACCAACTTCCTCGAGACGGTCAAGCTGCTCGCCGGCCGGCCCGGCCTGCGGCTGCTGGCGCTCGGCGGGGAGTACCACGGCACCCACGACTCGTTCCTCGGCGTGCCGTGCATCGAGGCGATCGAGGCGCTGCGGGTCGACCTGCTCTTCGCCTCGACGTCCGCGATCGGCGGCGGCTACGCGTACCACCAGGAGCAGGAGATCGTGCTCGTGAAGCGGGCGATGATGCGGGCCGCCCAGCGGTCGGTGCTGATGGTCGACCACACCAAGCTCGGCCGGGTGGCGCTGCACCGGCTGGCCCCGCTGCGCGACTTCGAGCTTGTACTGACCGACGGGTCAGCCAGCCGCGAGTCGCTGGCGGAGATGCGCGAACACGGCGTGCGGTACGAGGTGATTACATGATCATTGGGCTCGACCTTGGTACGACGCTCATCAAGGCGGTCGCGTTCGCCGACGACGGCACGCCGCTGGCCCGCGCGGCCGAGCGGACGCGGCTCGACCGTCCCGGCCCCGGCCGGTACGAGCAGGACGTGCGCGAGGTCTTCGCCGCCGCCGAGTCGGTGCTCGGCAAGCTCGCCGGCCACGGCCCGGTCGACGCGATCGGCATCACCGGGCAGGGCGACGGCGTGTGGCTGGCCGACGCCAAGGGCGAGCCGGTCCGCCCGGCCGTCTCCTGGCTCGACGCGCGATCCGGCGAGATCCTGTCCCGCTGGGCGGCCGACGGCACGCTCGACGCGCTGTTCCGGCGCACCGGCTCGCTGCTCTTCCCCGGTGCCGCCGCGCCGATCCTCGCCGCCCTCGCGGCGGAGGAGCCCGCGACGCTGGAGGCGGCCGAGACCGCTGGCTACTGCAAGGACCTCGTGCTGCAGCGGCTGACCGGCCTGCGCGCCACCGACCCGTCCGACGCCTCGGTGCCGTTTCTCGACCCGCACACGGGTTCCTACGCCGACGATCTGCTCGCGCTGTGCGGTCTCTCCGCCCACCGCCGGCTGCTGGCGCCGGTGCTCCGGCCGCCCCGCGCGCCACTGTCCGGCGAAGCCGCCGCGCGCACCGGGCTGCCCGCCGGCATCCCGGTCGTCGCCGCGCCGTACGACCTGCCCGCCTGCGCGTGGGGCGGCGGGGTCACCGAGGTCGGCGACGGCCTGCTCATCCTCGGCACCACGCTCGCCTGCCAGGTGCTGACCGACACCGTCGACACGTCCGGCGAGCCGTGCGGCCTCACGCTGGCCACCTGGGCCGAGGGTCGCTGGCTGCGCGCGATGCCGGCGATGGTCGGTGCCGCCGCGCTCGACTGGGTGCTCGACACCGTCGGCGCCACCGTGGCCGAGCTGCCCGACCTGCTTGCCGCCAGCCCACCCGGCGCCAACGGCGTGACGGTGCTGCCGTTCTTCGCCGAGGCCGGCGAGCGGGCACCGTTCGTCGAGCCGCGCGCCCGCGCCCGCATCGACGGCCTGCACGTCGGCACCGGCCGCGCCGACGTCGTGCGGGCCGCCGCGGAGGCCATCGCGTACGCCGCGCGGCACTGCCTCACCGCCGCCGGCCTCACCGGCGAACTCGTGGTCTGCGGCGGCGGCGCGGCCAGCCGGCCCTGGCTCCAGATCTTCGCCGACGTGCTCGACCGCCCGCTGCGCGCGCTCGCCGGCGACGAGGTTGGCGCGCGTGGCGCCGCGCTGGCGGCGGGTGCGACCGGCTGGCCGCGGCTCTCCGGCGAGGTCTTCGAGCCGGGCGCCTCCTCGGCCGTCTACGCCGAGGGGTACGCCCGCTACCTGCGGGCGGTCGAACACGCACGTGACTGGTGGAGGAAGCAGCCGTGAGGATCCTGGTCGCCGGCGACCACTTCGTGACCCCGTCGCTCGTGACCGAGGCGCTGGGTTTCGGAGACGTCACCACGATGACGCTGCCCTGGCCGTACGAGCCGTTCGGCCCGGTCGCCGAGGTCGACGAGGCGAGCGGCGACGAGTCCGAGCTGATCGCGGCGCTGGACGGCGTCGAGGTCGCGATAACCCAGATGGCGCCCTTCACGTCACGCGTCATCGAGGCGGCCGGCGCGCTGCGCCTCATCGTCTGCACCCGGGGCGGCCCGGTCAACGTCAACCTCACGGCCGCCGCCAAGCGCGGCATCGCCGTCTGCGCCACACCCGGCCGCAACGCGCCCGCCGCCGCCGAACACACCATCGCGCTCATCCTGGCCGCCCTCCGCCACATCCCCGACGTGCACGGCACCGTCCGCGCGGGTGAGTGGCGCAGCGACCTGTACGCGCTGAGCGCCGCCGGCCGCGAGCTCTCCGGCGCCACGGCCGGCCTCGTCGGGTACGGCGCGATCGGCGCGCGGGTGGCGAGGACGCTGCGCGCGTTCGACGCCAGCGTGCTCGTCTACGACCCGTACGCCCCGCGCGACGAGACCTTCGTGTCCACTCTGGACGAGCTGCTCGCCCGGTCGTCGGTCGTCAGCCTGCACGCCCGCCTGACCCCGGAGACGAGGCACATGGTGGACGCCGCCGCCCTGTCCCGCATGCCGCGCGGCGGCGTGCTTGTCAACACGGCCCGCGGCGGCCTCGTCGACTACGACGCGGTGGTCGACGCGCTCGAGTCCGGCCAGCTCGCCGCCGCCGCCTTCGACGTCTACGACCCGGAGCCGATTCCCAGCGGCGCGCGGCTGCTCACCGCACCCAACGTCGTGCTGACGCCCCACCTGGCCGGCGCCACGGTGCAGACAGCCGAGCGCGCCGCCCGCCTGGCCGCCGAGGCCGTCACCGCCTACGCCGCCGGCACTCCCCTACCCGGCCTGGTCACCGCCTGACGCAGCACGAAACGACGAAAATGTGAGCTGCCGCGGGGGTTTGGACTTGGCGCGCGGGGGTGGCAGCGGAGGCCGGGGATCTCGGCGAGCCCTGGCGAGCCGCCGGCCGCAGCGGTCTCCGGCGGGAGCGGCGGTCAGCGACTGACGCGGACCCGGGAGCTAAATCACCAGCGGACCGTTACCGGGCCGAGTAGGCCTGTCCGGCGCTGGCCTTCGAAGACGAAGTGTGTGGGGCTTACCGCGTCGAGGTAGGGGGCCAGGGTGCCGTAGACCTCCACCTCGATGTCGTTGTCGCCGTCTCGGAGTGCGTCGGATGTGTCGAAGACGTAGGGCGAGCAGACGCGGGCGCCGAGTGGCTGGCCGTTGAGGGTGACCTCGGCCGTGCCGCGCACGCGTCCGAGGTCGACCAGGCCCGGGCGGGCGTCGGTCACGCCGAAGCGCTTGCGGTAGCGGACGCCGCCGCTGTGCTCGGGCAGCCCGACGCGCTCCCAGTCGCCGAGCGCGACGGTGCCGCTGCCGACCTCGAAGCCGATCGGGCCGGCCAGGATCGCGCCGTGCGAGTGGCCGGGGCGGGTGACCACGCGGAGCCGGCACTCGCGCGGGCCCGACGGACCTCCCGGGAGGTCGGCGGTGAGCGTTACCGGGTCGCCCGCGCCCTTGGCCAGCGTGACGCCGTCGACGAGCACGGTCACCTCGCCGTACGCGGACAGGCGCAGCGACGTGGCGCCCGGCGGTACGACGAACGACAGCCACTGCACCGGCTGCTGGTCCGGCGCGGCGAGCACGACGGGGAGCACCGTGCCGTCGGCCGGGGTGTCTTCGAGCCAGGCGGTCTCCGGCAGCGGGTGCGGCCGGCGCGGCAGGTGCAGTGCGGCCGGATCGCCGTACTGGCGGCGGCGCACCAGTGTCTCCACAGGACGGCCGTCGCGGGTCGCCGACCAGTGCCGGCCGGAGAGGGCGGCGCCGTCGACGAGGACGGCGGCCGCGGCTGTGCCCTCGGTCAGCTCCACCGACAGCTCGTTTTCGCCCGGCCGCAGGTGTGTGGCGATGTCGTAGCGGCGGACCCGCGGCGTCTCCTGCTCGGCGTACGGCTCGAAGCCGCCCTGCCGGCCGACCTCGACGCCGTTGACCCGGAGCACGCACCGTTCGCGCGCGGCGACCTGCACCTGAGCGGCGGGCGCGCCGACGGTCGTCCGCAGGACCACGTGGCCGCCGGGCTCCCCGGCGGCGACCATCCACTCCGGACGCTCGAAGCGGGCGGGGTCGCCGACGACGGCGACGTACGCGCGGAGGTCGAGGTCTTCGTCCGGGGTCAGCGCCAGCTCCAAGGCGTGCCGTCCGGGCGCGAGCCGCACCGGCGCCAGCGCCAGGTAGCCGCGGTCGTCGAACGCCAGCGGCACACCGTCCAATGTGGCGTCCTTGGCCGCCGGGGCGCCGACCGCCAGCCAGCCGGTGACCTCGCCGGCCGCGACGAGGTCGGCGCGCACCCGCACCTCGTGGCCGGCGAGGGCCGGGCCGAGCGCGAGAAACTCCTCCGGCACGTGGCCCTTCGGCCCCAGCGTCTCGCGGTGGATCGGGTCTTTGCGGATGCCCCGTGAGGTGGAGTAGACGAGCGGGCCGCCGGATTCGGCGTGCGGGCCGAACGTGGCGTACGCGGGCGTCCAGGTCTCGCCGTCGAGGGAGTGCCGCACCTCCCACCGCCGCACCGGCACCATGCCGCCGGCCGGCCGGGCGAAGTCGCCCCACGTGTTGTCCATCGTGGACACCAGCTCCATCGTCCACTCGTCGCCGAGGTCGAGGGCGCGAGCCGGTGGAGGGGGTGCCGGCACCGGATCGGGGGCGGAGCCCGGAAAGACGAGCAGCGCCGCGGGCCCGCCGTCGAACGGCACGCGCACGTCGACCGCGTCGCCGGCCGGTGTGCACTCCAGCGCCCGCGAACGCCCGGTGAACGGGTCGACGAGCAGCGCGTGCGGGGCGACGCCGCGTACCCGCACGGGGATGCTGTCGTGGTAGCGGCCGGGGTCGAAGTCGTACTCGGCGTCCAGCCAGCCCAGCGAGATCCCGCGCGCCTCCGGGCGGCCGACCGCGACCTCGCTCGCCCGGGGCGCCGCGGCCGGCAGGAAGACCACGCGGGTGCCGTCGACGTCGCGGACCAGCGACGGCACCGGCGCGTCGACCGGGGGCGGCACGGCGGCCAGCAGCGCGCCGAGGTCGTCGACGTCGCTCACGAAGTGGGCGCGGCCAGCCTCGAAGTGGGCGATCAGCGCCTCGTGGGAGGGGAGCGCGCCTACCGCCACGAGTAGGCCGCCGCTTGCCACGAAGGCGTCGAGGCGCTCCACCACGCGATCGTCCACAAAGGTCATCGCCGGCAGGACGAGTACGCGGTACTCCTCGCCGGCGACCCGCACCCGGCCACCGCTGATGTCTGCGCGGGCCAGCGAGTCGTCGTCGATCACGTCGGCCTCGCGCCGCAGCCGGTCGAGCACGCCGGGCACGGTGTGAAACCAGGTCATGTCGCCGACCAGGTCGAGGTAGGTGCGGTGGGCCAGCCGGGCGGCCGCGCCGGTCGCCACCTCAGTGGTGGCCGCGCCCGGCACGCCGGTGCCGGCCTGCACGGTCGTGGTCGGCAGCAGCACCGCCACGTCGCAGACGTGCCTGCCCAGCGAGAGCGCCGCGCACAGGCGGGCCACGGCGCCGGCGAAGACCGGATAGTGCCGCCAGTACGGCTGCCGCCAGTCGGTCGACGGCGGTGCCCACTCCCACCAGCCGCCGCGCGTCGAGTAGTAGGTGGCGTGCGGGTCGTACAGCGTCGCGCCGGCCCGCAGCCACGGGAGCAGCCAGTCGAACGTCTCCTCCAGCGTGCCGCCCCAGCCGCTGGAGTGAAACGCCTCCAGCCAGGTGCGCGGGTGCCCGTACAGGTGGGCGAGCGAGGCGTGCAGCCGGGCGTCGCCGTGGTGGTCGGAGCCGGGCGCGCTGAACCACCGGTGGGTACGGGCGTAGTCCGCGTACAGCTGCACGCCCTCGACGGGGTGCCCGGCGCGGGCCGGGTCCTGCTGGTCGCAGGCGGAGAGCAGCCCGTGCCGCCGGTGCCACTCGGCGTGCGGGCGGAAGAACGCCTCCTCGGCCAGCTCGGCCCGGGTCAGGTGGTAGTCGCGGCGGACCGCCTGCCCGGAAGGATCGTCCACATCCCACAGTGCCGGCAGCAGCGGTGCCAGCTCGTATCCGCGGCGCCGCGCGAACTCGGCCGCGAACGTGGGCGACCAGCTCGGCATCGCCGGCAGCTCGTCCTGGAACGAGCCGACTATCACCGTGCCCAGCCGGTGACCGAGCCGCCGCTCGAACTCGCCGTGCACCCGGTCGAGCAGCGCCGCGCAGGCCTCCGGCGAGAGGTAGTCGAAGCCGCCGGCCTCGACCGTGCCGTCGGGCAGCAGCCACTGCCCCGCGTACGCGGGGTGCTCCTCCACGAGCCGGGCCGGGATGTCGGCGCCGGAGAAGCCGATCTGGTCGTAGAACCACAGCGACACACCCAGCTCGGCCGCGTCGTCGCAGACCTCGTCGAGCAGCGCCCACCACTCGTCGGAGAAGAACGCCGGCCGGTCCGGGTCGCTGCCGAACAGCGGCCCGGTGGCGGCCAGGTTGGTGATGACGAGGTTGTGGATGCCACCGGCCGCGTACCGCTCCAGCTGCCAGCGCATCCGCCGCCGGTCGAGCGGGTCGCCGCTCCACCACCAGATGGCCGTGGGCGAGAAGGCGCGCGGCGGATCGGCCAGCACCGCGGCCAGCGGCGGGGGCAGCGTCATCCCTTGAGCCCGCTCGCGAAGCCCTTGATGACATACCGCTGCAACACCAGGAACACCACCAGGATCGGGATCGCGCCGAGCACCAGGCCGGCGAAGACGAGGCCGTAGTCGGAGACGTACTGGCCGACGAACGCGAAGATGCGCACCGGGATCGTCTCCTTGTCCGAGCCGGCGAGGTAGAGCAGCGGCGTGAAGAAGTCGTTCCAGATGAAGACCGCGTTGAGGATGAGCACCGTGCCGGTGATCGGCCGCAGCAGCGGGAAGACGATCCGGGTGTACGCCTGCAGGTGCGAAGCGCCGTCGACGAGTGCCGCGGCCGCGTACTCCGGCGGGAGCGCCCGGATGAAGCCGGTGTAGAGGAAGACCGTGAAGGGCAGCTGGATACCCGTGTAGAACAGGATGATCGCCTGGTAGCTGCCGATGAGGTCGAGCCGGGAGAAGAGGTTGTAGAGCGGGATCATCCCGAGCTGGAAGGGCAGCACGATGCCGAGCAGGAAGAGGATGTAGAGCCCGTACCCGAGGCGGGTGCCCGTGCGGGCCAGGAAGTAGGCGGCGCACGAGCCGATCGCGATCAGCAGCACGAGGCTCACCACGGTGATCAGCGTGCTGCTCAGCAGCGCGCCGCCCAGCGAGGCCGACGACCACGCGCCCGAGTAGTTGTCCAATGTGGGCGGGCTGGGCAGCGACAGCGGGTGGGCGGCGATCTGCCCCGGGTCCTTGAAGGAGAGCGTGATCAGGGCGTACACCGGGAAGAGGAAGGCCACCGCGACCGCCACCATCAGCAGTTCGAGCAGCAGTGTCCGCGGACCGTACCGCTTCATGCCTTGTCCTCCCGGGCGCGCAGGTAGCGGATCTGTACGAGCGACACGGCCGCCACGAAGAGGGCCAGCACGAGGGCGACGGCGGTGCTGTAGCCGTACCGCCCGAAGACGAACGCCTCCTTGTAGAGCACCGTGGAAAGCGTCTCGGTGGCGTTTCCGGGCCCTCCGCCGGTGGCCGCGAAGACCTGGTCGAAGAGCTTCAGCCCGCCGATCGTGGAGAGCATCACGTTGATCGTGGTGGACGGCGCGAGCAGCGGCCAGGTCACGTACCGGAAGCGGGTGAACGCCCCGGCGCCGTCGATGGTGGCCGCCTCCTGGACGTCCTTGCCGATGCCCTCCAGCCCGGCCAGGAAGATCACCATGGAGTATCCGGCGTGCTGCCACACCACCATCGCCGCGATCGACCACAGCGCCAGCGACGGGTCGCCGAGCCAGTCCTGGCGCAGGGAGCCCAGCCCGATCGCGCCCAGCAGCCCGTTGAGGCCGGCGCCGGGATCCGGGTTGTAGACGTACTTCCAGAGGAACGCGACCATCACCGGGCTCACCACGACGGGCGCGAAGAAGATGGCGCGGAGCACCATCCGGCTCTTGATGCGGGCATGCACGCCGAGCGCGAGCAGCAGGCCGATTCCATTTTGGACGACGACGATCGCGACCGTGAGCAGCAGCGTGTTCTTCAGCGAGCCGAGCGCCCGGTCGTCGCTGAGCAGGCTGTCGAAGTTGCGCAGCCCCACGAACGACCAGTCGCCGATCCCGCTCCAGTCGGTGAACGCGTACAGCACGCCGGAGGCCGCGGGATAGAGCACGACCGCGGCGTAGACCAGCAGCGCCGGCGCGACGAACAACCAGGGCGGGCTCAGTCGGTTGCGCCGCCGCCGGATCGGCCGCCCCGGTGGCGGGGCCGGCCCGGTATCCGGTGCGGCGGTCGCGACGCTGCTCGGTCTTGTCACGGTTTCTCCCCGTCGCGGTAGCGGCCGCGATATTCGGCGTAGGTGTCGTCGGCGGTGAGGTCGTCGTCGTCCGGGATGAGCAGGAAGCCGGCGTCCGGGTCGCGCGCGATCGCCGCCAGCGTCTCGGCCTCGTCGGGGCCGCTCAGGGCCAGCGGGACGTTGTCGTCGTCGAAGGAGTCCAACTCGGCGAAGTGGCCGGCGGCGCGGTCGCGCATGGCGAGCAGCGCGTCCCGGCGGTGGGCGTTGTACGCGACGTTCATCGTCTCGCCCGGGTCGTGGGCCCGGTCGAAGAGGAACTCCCGATCGTCGGCGGCCGAGTAGATGTACTTCCAGCGGCGGGTCATCGCCAGGTAGAGCCCGAGCGCACCGGTCTGGAACTGGCCGTACAGGGCCTCCCGCCGGACGTGCGCCAGCGGTGTGCCGTCCGGGGTGGCGCCCGCGGTGGCGAGGAATGTCGCCGCGATGTCGGCCAGCGACACCAGCGCGGTGGCGCGGTGGCCGGGCGCGAAGCCGGGACCGGCGCACACCAGGGGCACCCGGGCCGCCGGGTCGAGAAACGAACGCTTGCCGAAGTAGCCGTAGTCGCCGAGGAACTCGCCGTGGTCGGCGCTCAGGACGACGAGCGTGTCTTCCGGCACCTCGGCCAGGATCCGGGCGATCTGGGCGTCTACGAAGGACACACAGGCCAGGTAGTACGCGACGATGAGCTGCAGCAGCCGGCGATCCTCGCCGCCGTCGCGAAACTTGTACCTGTTCTGTTTGACATTGTGGACGGTCATCAGCCCGGCCTCCCCGGCGACGCGGCGGGGCGCGGGCATCAGGGCCGGCTGGTAGAGCTTGTGCCACGGCGCCGGTGGTGCGAACGGCGGGTGCGGATGGATGAAGCTGGCCCACAGGAAGAAGGGCTGGTCGCGCGGCCGGGTGCGGAGAAACTCCAGGCTCCGGTCTGCCACCCAGTGGCTGTAGTGCAGCCGCTCGGGCAGCGGCGACAGCTGCGGCACGTAGTACATCTCGGCGCGCAGCCCGTGCGGGCGCTCCACGTGCCCGAAACCGCGGTCGGCGACGTAGGCGAGGTAGTGGTCGTCGGCGGCGGAGCCGAACTCCTCACCCACGTCGCGGGTCTGGAAGCCCCAGGAGCCGTACGGGTCGGGCGTGAAGTGCATCTTGCCCACCCCGTGCGTGCGGTATCCCAGCTCGGACAGCGAACCCATCATCGTCGGCCGCCCGGTGGGCATCGGGAAGCCGTTGTCGTAGCAGCCCGTCTGCCCCGGCTCCGCGCCGAAGACCAGTGAGGCCCGCGCGGAGACGCACACCGGCGAGGGCGTGTACGCGTTGTCGAAGACGGTGCCCCGGGCCGCCAGGCCGTCGATCGCGGGAGTGACCGCGAACGGGTGGCCGTAGCAGCCCAGGACGTCGGCGCGAAGCTGGTCACAGAAGAGGAGCAGGATGTTGGTCATTGGGCCTTCTTGTACACCTCGTCCATCTTCTTCAGCCCGTCTTCGACCGTGGTCTTCTTCGCCAGCAGGTCCTGGATCACCGTGAAGTGGGTGGGCTGGACCTCCGGGTTGGGCCACCGCAGGCCGACCGACGCCACCCGGCCGGCGTCCAGCAGCGGCAGGAAGGACTCCAGCGCCGGATCGACCTTCGACCCGGCCTCGCGCTTGAGCGGGATCGCGGAGACGACCTCGCACCACGTGTTCATGTTGGTCGGCTGGCCCAGCCACTCGATGAACTTCAGCGCGGCGTCCTTGTTTTCGCTCTTGGCGCTGACGCCGACGCCGACGTTGGCCGCGCCCCACGTGTACACCTGGTCCGCGGAGTCCGCGGTCGGAAACGGGAACATGTCGATGTCGTCCTTGTTGGTCGCCGCGTCACGAAACGCCGGCACCAGAGGAGCCACCTGGACGGCCATCGCGGCTTTGCCGGTGCCGACCATCGCGGTCTGCTGCTCCAGCGTCGTGCCGTTGGGGTTGTCGTTGAAGAAGCCCTGGTCGCGCAGGCTCATGTACAGCTCCATCGACTCCTTCCACCCGGAGTCCAGGAACGTCGCCTTACCGGCCAGCATCTGGTCGTCGAAGTCCGGCGTCTCCCGGTACACGTGCGAGGCCACCAGCGCGTACGTGATCAGCTGGGTGACCCACTGGGTCTGCGCACCGAGCGCGATCGGCACCTTGCCGGCCGCCTTGAACTTCTGGCACGCGCTGATCAGCTCGGGCCAGGTCTTGGGGATCTCGACACCGACCTGGGAGAACACGCTCTTGTTGTAGATCGCGCCGATCACCGTGACGCCCGCCGAGAAGAGGTAGACCTTGCCGTCGTACGAGAAGGAGGACTTCAGGTTTTCCGGGATCGCCGAGGCCCACGACTGTCCACTGAGGTCGGCGACCAGCCCCGCCTTGGCGATGTTGGTGGTGGCCATCGCGCTGCCGCTGCCCGGGTAGAGCACGTGGACGTCGGGCGCGTTGCCGCCGCCGAGCTGGGCGCGCACCGACGTGTTCACCTGGTCGGTAGGCGCGTACGAGGTCTTGAACGTCACGCCGGCGCCGCTGTCCGTGTACTGCTTGGTGAGCACGTCGAGCGGGCCCTTCTCGTCGGCGACACCGACGAGGCTGAGCGTCTTGGACCCGCCGCCGGACGAGTCGTCGCCGCAGGCCGCGAGCAGGCCGGAGGCGCCGACACCGGCCGCCAGCCCGCCGACCATCCGCAGGAACTGGGCCCGGTTGAGACGGTTATCTGTCGCTGTCATGCGTTCCTCTCCCATGACTGTGAGAGCGAGTGTTAAAACTAGCAGAAATCTTGTTACGAGGAGCGTATGGCTGTGACATCGGCGTGTCAAGGTAGACGTTTTGCCAGGTCACAGCGCACACAAAGGCGTGACGAAGCGACGTGATAACACCGTGCGACGGTGTTACGTTACTGGAGATTGACGAAGAGCCCGCCGTCGACGAGCAGGCCCGCGCCGGTGACGTACCGGGCGGCGTCGGAGGCGAGGAAGACGACGGGGCCGGCGAGGTCTTCCGGCTCGCCGAAGCGGCCCAGCGGGATCCGCTGGTCGAGGTACGCCCGCTTGGCCGGATCGCTCCAGTCGTCCTTGTTGATGTCGGTGGCTATCGCGCCGGGGAGGATCGAGTTGCAGGTGATGCCGTGCGGGCCGAGCGAGATGGCCAGCGACTGCATGAGCGAGTGGACGCCCGCCTTGGTCGGTGTGTAGTGGGCCTGCAGAGCGCCGCCGACAAGCGCGCTGATCGAGCTGACCGAGATGATCCGGCCACCGCGGCCCTGCTCCACCATCACCCGCGCGGCCGCCTGCGAGCACAGGAACGCGCCTTTGAGGTTGACCGACTGCACCCGGTCCCACAGCTCCTCGGGCATGGTGAGGAAGTCGTGGAACGGGCAGATGCCCGCGCTGTTGACGAGGACGTCCAGCCCGCCGAGCGCGTCGACGGCCCGCGCCACCATGGCCGTGACCGCGGCGGAGTCCGACACGTCCGCCTCAAGCGCCACGGCCCGCCGGCCCAGCGCCCCGGCCTCGCGGACGACCTCGGCGGCGTCGCCCGCGTTGTCGTGGCCGAACTCCGCCGTGCCGGGCACGTGGTAGTTGACCGCGACGTCGGCGCCGGCCGCGGCGAGCCCGAGCGCGATGGCCCGGCCGATGCCGCGAGACGCGCCGGTGACCAGCGCCGCCTTGCCTTCCAGCGTCATGGGGGACCCTCCCGCGGATGCGGCCGGGCGAGCGTGACGTCCGGGTTGAGCCGCACGCCGAAGCCGGGCCGGTCGGGCACCCGGATCCGGCCGCCCACCGGCACCGGCTCGTCGAGCAGGAGCGGGCGCATCATCGGCACGACCTCGCTCCCGTCCGGATGCATCATCAGAAACTCGGTGAACGGGCTGTTGGGGCGGCTCACCACGAAGTGGTACGAGTACACACTGGACGCGTGCGGCACGACCGCCTTGCCGTGGCTGTCGGCCAGCGCGGCGATCCGCAGCAGCTCGGTGATGCCGCCGCACCAGCCCACGTCGGGCTGCACGATGTCGACGGCGCCGAGCTCCAGCAGCAGGCGGAAGCCCCAGCGGGTGGCCTCGTGCTCCCCCGCCGTCAGCAGCATGCGCGCGGGCATGCGGCGGCGCAGCTCGCCGTGGCCCCAGTAGTCGTCAGGGAGCAGCGGCTCCTCGATCCAGCGCAGCCCCAGCGCGTCGGCCTCGTGCGCGAGGCGGGTGGCGTAGTCGAGGTCGAGCGACATCCAGCAGTCCCACATCAGCCAGAAGTCGTCGCCGACGCGGTCGCGCATCCCGGCCAGCGCGGCGAGGTTGGCGCGCAGCCCTTCCTCGCCTTCGGCCGGGCCGTGGCGCAGCGGCAGCTTGCCGCCGATGAAGCCCATCTCGCGGGCGAGGTCGGGGCGCGGCCCGGTCGCGTAGCAGACCAGCTCGTCGCGCACCGCGCCGCCGAGCAACTCGTACACGGGCTCCTGCCGGACGTGGCCGAGCAGGTCCCACAGGGCGAGGTCGACGGCGCTGATCGCGTTGAGCACCACGCCCTTGCGTCCATAGTGGAGCGTGGCGCGGTACATCTGGTCCCACGCCTTCTCGATGTCGGTGACCCGCAGCCCCTCGACGAGCCGGGCCAGGTGGTGCTCGACGATCCACGCGCCCACCTCGCCGCCGACGGTGACGCCGAAGCCCACGGTCCCGTCGTCGGCCTCCACCTCGACCACCAGCGTGCCGAGCACGTTGATGCCGAACGACTGGCGGCTGCCCCGGTACTCCGGATAGCGGGCCATCGGCGTGGCGATGTGGTCGTCGATCCAGTGGCCGGTCTCCTGGTCGTGGTAGTCGCCACCACCGCCGCGCACCGTGTAGGCGCGCACCTGGCGGACGATCGGCATCGGTCACTCACCCGCGACGACGCCGCCGGCGTACCGGTCGAAGACCTTGGGGTCGTAGAGCGGCACGATGTGGTCGGCGACCCGGCGCGTGCGCTCGTAGCAGGCGAGTCCCTCGTACATGTTCTCGTTGATGCCGAGCATGCGGCCGTCCTCGACGTTCCCGTAGTAGAAGAAGGCGTCCGACGCGACGACGGTGCCGGCGGTGGAGTCGACCTCGACGGCGACCGACGCGCGGTGGTGGGTGCCCGCCCACCACGTGCGCAGGCCGGGCACCACCTCGTCTTCGTCCTCCAGCAGCCGCACCCGGTCCCACGCGTCGGTCACCAGGTGCACGAGCACCTCGCGGGAGAACGAGGTCCACCGGTTGTCGTGCGGGTGGTCGTGCGTGGTGTGGAAGTGGACCCAGCCGCGCTTCGACAGGCACACCCGCGCGTTGCGGAAGAGCGGGATGCCCGCCGTCGTATAGAGCTGGAACGGCGTGGCGAAGACATGCGTGACGTCGTCGGGGCGCACGCCCGCACCGGCCAGCTGGGCTTCGAGCGTCTCACCCTCGTCCCGCCGGTACAGCGCGCGCGGCCCGAGGATCGAGGTCCAGATCTCGTTGAGCGGCGCCAGGTCGGCGGGCGCACCGGTGTTGACCAGCGCGGTCACGCCCTCACCCCGGATCAGCAGCACGTTGAACGAGAGGGGAAACCACCGGTGCCACTCCCCCATCCAGAAGAGCTCCGGCCCGGGAATCTCCGTGCGCCCGACCGTCAGCGCCCGCACCGCGAACGTCATGATCCGCACTCTAGCCCCGCCGCCGCGCCCAGTGTCAAGGATGAAGACGGTTGTTCGCATACATGAACTCACGCTACGGTGCGTGGCGTGGAGACCGTCAAGTCGGCACAGCGGGTGCTGGCGATCCTGGAGCTGCTGACGGCGCGCGAGGCCCCGCTGACGTTCACCGACATCGCCGGCGCGCTCGGCTATCCCCGGTCGAGCCTGCACAGCCTGCTCGCCACGCTCGTGCGGTCCGGCTGGGCCGAGCTCGACCCGGTGGCCCGGCGCTACACGCTGGGCATCCGCGCCTGGCAGGCCGGCAACTCCTACCTGCGCGCGGTCGACCTCGCCGACCGCGCGAGGCCGCACATGGAGCGGGTCCGCGACGCGCTCGGCGAGACCGTCCAGCTCGCCGTCCTCGACGGCCGCCACAACGTGTACGTCGCGAAGGTCGACGGCACCCAGCTGCTGGTGCTCGCCTCCGCGGTCGGGCGCCGGCTCGCGGCACACGCCACGGGCGTCGGCAAGGTGCTGCTGGCCGACCTGCCCGCGGCCGAACGCCGCGCACTGCTGTCGGCACAGCCGCTGGAGAGCTTCACCGAGCACACGCTGACCGACCTCGACCGGCTGGAGGAGGAGCTGGCGCTGGTCCGCGCGCGCGGCCACAGCGAAGACAACGAGGAGTACACCCGCGGTGTCCGCTGCGTCGCCGTCCCCGTACGCGACCACACCGGCCGCACTGTCGCCGCGATGAGCGTCTCGGTGCCGACGATCCGCTTCGACCAGTCCCGCGCCGACGACACCCTGGCCCGCCTCACGGCCGCCGCCACCGCCCTCTCCACGTCGCTCGGCTGGTCCCCCGCCAGCGCCGGAGGCTACGTCGCCCGCTGATCCCGCCGACCCATGGTCACAACACGGCATGTGATCAACCCCACCTTGTGCGCCGCTGGATATGCTCAACCAGATGCGGCTCCGTGAGGGGCGGGGGTCCGATTTGTCGTCAAGGCTCGCCGTCGGTGTGCTTACGCCGCTGCTGTCCGGACACTATTTCGGAGGGCTGCTGCGCGGTGTCGCGCGCGCCGCCGCCGCGGCCGGCGGCCGGGTGGTGGCCGTGCAGACGTTCGACCCCGGCGTCGACGAGATCGCGTACCTCAACCTTTCGGACTTCCGGCGCCCGGTCGCCTGGCGCCACGTGGCCGGCTTCGTGGTGGTCCTCAACTCGGCCGACCGGCAGTACCTCGAGGCGTTGCGAGACGCCGGCAAGCCGGTCGTGATGGTGAGCCAGGAGGTGCCCGGCTTCGACTGCCCGGTGGTCCTGCCCGACAACCGCAGCGGCACCCGGCTGGCCGTGGAGCACCTCATCGCGCACGGTCACCGGCGGATCGGGTTCGTCGGCTGGATGGAGCAGGAGGACATCCGGCAGCGGCACGAGGCCTACCGGGAGACGCTCGCCGCCCATGGCCTGCCGTACGACGAGGGCATGCTCTTTCCGGCCGGCGACAACATAGCGACGGGCGGCGAAATGGCCGCCCAGCTGATGGTCGGCGCGGACCTGCCGGTCACCGCGACCTTCTGCGCCAACGACTACAACGCGGTCGGCGTCATCCGCGGGCTCGCCGCCGCGGGCTACACGCTGCCGCGCGACCAGGCGATCGTCGGCTTCGACGACGTGACGGCGGCGCAGCACGTCGTGCCCAACCTGTCCACTGTCGAAGCGGCCTTCGACGAGGTGGGACAGGAGGCCGGAGAGACGCTGCTGGCGATGCTGGAGGGTCGGGAGGTGCCGGCGGGCATACGGTTCGCCCGCGAGGGCCGGTCGCGCCTCGTGCTGCGCGAGTCGTGTGGTTGCCCGCCCCGGCGGCCCGGGCCCGACGCGGCGAGCGCGCCGCAGCGGCTCGCGGCCGAAAACCAATATCTGGAACAGGCGCTGAGCAGCCAGTACGGCATCTCCATGGAGCTGTTGCGCAGCGAGGGCAACCCGGCCGAGCTCGGGTGGCTGGAGCGTTCGCGGGCCACGGCCGGCTGCCTCGGACTGTGGCTGCCCGACCAGCCGGCCGACAAGACCGCCGACCCGCTGCTGGAGATCGCCGGCACGTACCACCGCGACCCGGCCCGCCCGCTCAAGCCGGAGAGCCCGGTCGAGGTGAGCGCGTTTCCGCCGGTCGAGCTGATCGACGAGTCAGATCCCAGCGCCGGGCAGGTCGCGTTCGTGGTGCCGGTGAGGCTACGCGCCAGCGACCGCGGGATGCTCGCCCACGTCGGCCCGATCGACACGCAGAAGTCTTCGGTCGTGGAGACCGTCAACCAGTGGGCGGCTCTGCTGTGCGGCATGCTCGACCACCGCGAGGTGGTGACGTCGCTGCGGCAGCAGGAAGAGCAGCTCCGCCACGCCGCCCTGTACGACCAGCTGACCGGGCTGCCCAACCGCACGCTCTTCCTGCAACGCGTCGCCAGCGCGCTCAGCCGCACGGGGAGCGGTGCGGGCTACCGCTTCGGGGTGCTCTTCCTCGACCTCGACGGCCTCAAGGTGATCAACGACAGCCTCGGACACCTGGCCGGCGACCGCCTGCTGTCACAGGTGGCGGAGCGGATCAGGGCGGAGGTGCGGCCGGCGGATACGCCGGCGCGCTTCGCGGGCGACGAGTTCGCCGTGCTCGTCGACGGCATCGGCGACACCGCCACGCTGACCGCCATCGCCGAGCGGCTGCGGGAGGCCGTCGGCCGGCCGCAAAACGTGGCCGGCCAGGAGGTGGTCGTGAGCGTCAGCATCGGGATCGCCGAGGGGACCAGCGACTACCAGAGCGCCGAAGACCTGCTGCGCAACGCCGACATCGCGATGTACAAGGCGAAGACGCGCAAGAAGGGCTCGCACGCGGTCTTCGACGTGTCGATGCGTGCCGAGGCCGTCGACCGGCTGCGCATCGAGACCGAGCTGCGCCAGGCCATCGTCGACAGCCGGCTCGAGCTGCACTACCAGCCGATCGTCGACCTCGCCACGGGCACGACGGTGGCGCTGGAGGCGCTGCTGCGGTGGCGCCACCCGGTCCAGGGCCTGCTGCCGCCCGCGCGGTTCCTCCCGGTGGCCGAGGAGGCCGGGCTCATGGTGCCGATCGGCCAGTGGGTGATCGGCGAAGCGTGCCGGCAGCTGGCCGGCTGGCGCCGGGCGGGCGCCGTCTCCGACGCCCTGTGGGTCAGCGTCAACCTCTCGGACCGCCAGTTCTGGTACGGGGACGCCGCCGCGACCGTCGCCGCCGCGCTGCGCCAGGAAAAGCTGCCCGCGCACTGCGTCGCGCTGGAGATCACCGAGAGCGTGGTCGTGCACGACATCAGCGCCGCGCGCCGGATGCTGCACGACCTGCACGACCAAGGCCTGAAGCTCTATGTGGACGACTTCGGCACCGGCTACTCGTCGCTGAGCCTCCTGCGCGAGCTACCCATCGACGCGCTGAAAATCGACAAGTCGTTCGTGAGCGACGTGGCCTCCAGCGCCCGAGCACGCGAGCTGATCCGCACCATCATCCTGATGGGACACAATCTGGGCATGGGCGTCATCGCCGAAGGCATCGAAGACCCCGCCCAGCACGCCGTCCTCCGCGAGCTCGGCTGCGAGCTCGGCCAGGGTCACCTCTTCTCCCGCCCCGTCCGTCAGGTCACCACATCCGTGTCCGGTCCTCCTATCTGAGAGAGGTTTCGGAGTCGGGCTGATCTTTGGCCCCGTGTGGCGATGGAAACCCCTTCCAAAAAAGAAGATCTGGGCTACCGCGATGCCCGTCGTGGTCCAGACCGTTGCTCCCGCGGCCTCACCCTGCGAGTCTGGGCGATCTCACCCCGGGCCGGCTACGCCGGCCCTACCCGGACCGCGACGGACGTCACGGCAGCCCGAAATCGTCGAAATGCGCGGGTGCCGCCGCACCGCCGGTAATGCAGCGTAGTCAGATGTGGGCCGTAGGTGTGGATCTAGAACGGTTAGGGTTGATATAGCGCCCTAATCGTTCTAGAGGCCTTTTGGGGTTGAGGTGAGCGTTTGTCCACAATGTCCTAACCCGCCAGGCCGACGCCGACAGGGCCGGGCAGGCCTCGGTCGCGGGCAGTAACCACTGTGCCGGGGTAACCGGCACCAGGTTCGCGATCTAGAACGGTTATGGCGCTATATCAACCCTAACCGTTCTAGATCCACACCTACGCCCTGAATTTGATTACGCTACGTTACCGGCGGTGCGGCGGCACTGCACATTTCGACCATTTTGGGCTACCGCGACGTCGTCCTGGTCCGTGGCCGCACCCGTCCGCTGCCGGCCAGGCGCCAAAGGGTTCCCCCGCGCACAGGTCCGTGCAGGGTGAGGACGCGGGAGCAACGGCCTGGACCACGACGGACATCGCGGTAGCCCAAATCTCTTTGTTTGGAAAGGGTTTCCGTCGTCACGTGGGCCAGGGTTCACCCCGACTCCGAAAGCTCTATAGTCCACACAACCAAGGTTGATCACGCTGGGCGTGAAGAGGGCACGGTTACATGCCCCAGACCCTGATCAAGGCCGTGGATCGGGGTTGAGATACACGGCGAGTCTTCTACTAGTCAGGTCACGTACCAGGGATTTTCCCATCGTCGCGCCATGGTCGGGCTCCCTCTTCCGGTCAGATCGCGAACATGGTGCCCGTTACCCCGGCGTGGTGGTTACTGCCCGCGATCGAGGGCCGTCTGGCTCGGTCGGCGCCGGCGTGGCGACTTAGGACATTGTGGACAAACGCTGACCACAACCCCGAAAGCTCTGTAGGGGCCTTTGAGATCCGGGTTACGCGTGACGTGGCGGTTTCGTGAACCGCTTCGGCTGGTCGGTCGGGACAGCTGTCGAGCTGCGCGCGTCAATGCGTCCGCGCCGTCCTAACGCCCACTGCCGCGACCAACGCCAGCCCCGCTCGCGGCGGACCGGCGCGGGGTGACCACTCCAGGGAAGCAGAGCAAAGGCACCCCGCGCACACTTACCCAGCCGGGCCGTAAGGCCCGGCGCAGCCGCCGGGGTGGGCGCGACCAGCGGCGGACGGGTGAGGCCGCGGGAGCAACGGCACGGACCACGACGGGCATCGCGGTAGCCCAAATCTCTTGTCTGGAAAGGGTTTCGCCGCCGCGCGAACGCAGGCTCACCCCGATTCCGGAAGGTCTCTAGAGGGTGTGGATGCTCATGGGGAGGCCGCCGCGGACGCGGAGGGAAAGCATCGGCTCAGGGACCACAGCGTAGCCGGGCACCTTGCTGAGTCGTAGCTCGCGGGCGACCATCGCCACGACGAACGTGGCCTCCAGCAACCCAAGGTTGTTGCCGACGCAGAAGCGCGGGCCGGCGCCGAACGGGATGTACGCGTACCGCGGCCGGTCGACCGCGCGAGCGTGGTCGAAGCGCTCCGGGTCGAAGCGCTCGGGCTCTTCCCAGAAGGCCGGGTGCCGGTGCAGGGTGTACGGGCAGATCAGCACGTCGGAGCCGGCCGGGATGTCGTAGCCGCCGACGATGTCGGGTGACTGGGCGAGGCGGGAGAGCATCCAGACGGGCGGGTAGAGGCGGATGACCTCCTCGACGACCATCCCGGTGTAGCGCAACCGATTCAGGTCGTCGTAGGTGGGCAGGCGGTCGCCGAGGACCTCGGTGGCTTCGGCGTGCAGCCGTTCCCACACCTCCGGGTGGCGGTCGGCCAGGTAGAAGGTCCAGCTCAGCGTGCTCGCCGTGGTCTCGTGGCCGGCCAGCAGCAGGGTGATCATCTCGTCGCGCATGCGCTGCCGGCCGACCTTCGGGTCGTCCTCTCTCGAGGTGGAGTCGATCAGGCGGGAGAGGGCGTCGTCGGCGGCCGGGTCACCGCCGTGCCGCCGGACCAGTTCGTCGACGATCCGCTGCAGCTCGCGGCGGGCGCGGCGGAAGCGGAGCTGGTGTGGCAGCGGCACCCACATCGGCACCATGCTCATCGAGACCATCTCGAACATCGCCTGGTCCTGCATCGCCTCGAAGGACGGCCCGATCTCGCGGAAGCCGCCCAGGTCGGCGTCGAGCAGGGTGCGGCCGAGCACGCCGAGGGTGAGGCCGGTCATCTCGCGTACGACGTCGACGGGTTCCCCACCGGCGTGGGCCCGCAGCCGGGCGACGAGGCCGGCCGCCTCCTCGGCGACGATGCCGGCCTGCTGCGCGATCCGCTTGGCCTGGAACACCGGCTGGATCACCTTGCGCTGCTTGCGCCACAGGTCGCCCTCGCTGGTGAGCAGCCCGTCGCCGAGTGCCCGTTTGGCCTGTGCCAGCCCGACGCCCTTGTGGTAGTTGGTGGGGTTGTCCGCCAGCACGTACTTGGCGTGGTCGGGGTGGTTGAAGAAGTAGAGGACCTTGGGGCCGATGGCGATCCGCACCGCGTCGCCGTAGGCGGCGGCCGACGACATCAGCCCCAGCCGGTCCCGCATCAGTTTCCACAGTAGACCGGGCGCTTTCCGGGCCGGCGGCCCGGGCGGAACGCGTCGAGTGGGGGCAAGCGTCATGTCGTCACCTCGTCCGACACACCGACCGCGCGAAACCGGCCGTTGATGAAGACCAGCACCTCGTCATCGGAACGCCGGTCCAGGGAGACCACCTTGCCGAGGAAGATGGTGTGGTCGCCGCCGCCGTACGCGCGCCACAGCTCGCACTCGAAGTGGGTGACGGCACCGGCGATCAGCGGCGCGCCGGTGAGCCGGCCCGGCTCCCACGACACGGGCTCGAACTGCGCGATCCCCAATGGCCGCCAGCGGTTGGCGAAGTGCCGTGCTATCTCCTCCTGGTCGGCGGCCAGGATGGACACTCCGAAGCAGCCGGCCGCGGTCAGGTTTGTATGCATGATCGCGTCCTTGTCGACGCACACCAGCGCCAGCGGCGGGTCGAGGGACACCGACGCGAAGGAGTTGGCGGTCATCCCGTGGGCGACACTGCCGCCCACGGTGACGATCGTGACGCCGGTCGCGAACGTGCCGAACGCGCGCCGCAGCACCTTCGGGTCGGTGACTCCACCGGCCGTCCTGGATCCGTTCACGCTCAACTCCCCCATGGCTTCACCGGGCTGGCGTGTAGGGCTCGAGCGCGCGGGCCAGCGCCTCCGGCACCCTGGTCGGCGCGGTGGCCGTGTTCGGCCCGCGCATACAGGCCACCCGCTGCCGGCCACGGGCGACGAGGGTCTCGCCGCCGCCCGGTTCGAGCCGTACGTAGTCGAAGCTGAACTCGATCTGCGTCTGTGCCAGGTCGACGAGCCGCATCCGGATGGAGAGCTCGTCGAAGGCGGTGATCTCGGCGTAGAACTCGCAGTCCACCTTGAGCGTGAACAGCTTGAGGTCGCCCTGCAGGTCGGCGAGGACCGCCGGCGCCCGCTCCTTGAGGAACATCTCCCGGCACCGCCCCTGCCAGCGCAGGTAGTTGACGTAGTAGACGTTGCCGACGATGTTGGTTTCCTCGAAGCCGACCGTGTGCGGGTACTCGAAGTACTTGTCCATCTGCTACTTCCATCCGTCGGTGAGGATCGCGAATGCGACCGGTTCCGCGGTGTCGCGCAGGCTCGTGACAAGCGTCGCGATCCGGAGGGTGCCGGAGGCGAGGACCAGCCAGGCCTCGTGCCGCTGCGGCGTGACGGTGAGCGGGGCGTGCGCGGGCAGGCCCGCCTTCTGCAGGCACTCGATGGCCGCCCACACCCGCGTGGCCGCCGTGTCCGCCGACTCGCCCAGCTCCGTGCGCACGAGGTCGGCGAGGCCGGCGTGGCCGCCGAGCAGCGTCCGCCATGTCGCCGGGTCGCGCTCGGCGACAGGTTCCACGTCGCACGCGACCGTGCCGGCGGCCGCGACGACGAGCGTGACGCCCGCGCCGTGCGAGGCCGAGACGGCTTGGTCACCGTCCACCTCCGGCCGCCCGTCCGGGCGGTACCGGACCGGCGTGGGTCTGCCGAAGGCACGGCTGACGGCGAGCGCCGTCTGGTCGCGGTGGTGCGCCTCGCGGTCCCGCGGGTACGGCTCGACGGCCACCGCGGCCCGCACGCCGAGCAGGTCTTCCAGCGCCCGTTCCAGGTACGGACCCAGCAGCGGGGCGACCCACGGTCCGCGGCCGTCCTTCTTGCGCACGGCCTGCAGGCGCAGGCCTTCCCACCGTTCGACGACCTCGCCGTCCTTGGTACGCACGGCGATGTCGTAGACGTAGGTGTCGCCGTCGCGGCTGCGTTCGGTGGCGCAGAAGCGAAGCTCGCCCGCGGTGGAGAGCCTGCCGCCGGCGGGGTGCACCCGCTCGATGCCGGCCGGCAGCAGCGTCGCGTGTGGCACGCAGACCTGGTTGCCGTGCATGAGCGCGTCGCGCATGCCCGGGTCGCCGAGCAGCAGCTCGCCGGGAAGGTAACCGGCGAACCAGTCTCCCGCCTCGACCGCGGCCACGTCGACGTCGACGTGCCGTGCGGCCGCCCGGTGGTAGCGCAGCAGCCGGTGGAACCGTCCACCTTGGAACAACGTGTCCCCGTACAGGTCGCGGGCGGGGTCCAGGGGTACGGCCGGCAGCCCTTCGGCGACCTCGTCCGGCGGCCCGTCCGGTGCGCCCACGCCGGTGAAGCGCAGCCGCGCGTGGAAGTGGTCGGCCGCGAACCCGGTCTCCGAGCTGCGAATGGCAACGTCCACTGTGTCGTTACCGGTGACCACAGCGGCGACGCGGATCGTCGTGCTCCCGTCCGGCGGCACCACGATCGGCCGCTCGAACTCGATCCGCTCCAGCACCGGCACCGTGCCCCGCCCGGTGACCGCGGTGGCCACCTGGGCCATCGCCTCCATCCCGAACACCGCCGGGAAGAGCAGGTTGCCGTCGAGGCGGTGGTCGGCGAGGTAGAGGTCGGTGCCCGCGTTGAGCTCCACCTCGGTGATCAGCTCGACGCCGTGGTAGCGGACCAGCGGCTTCTCGACGAAGCGCAGCAGCGGCAGGTCGGGCAGCTCGCGCCGGACCGTGTCGATGCCCTCGGTCCGCCCGCTGACCACGACGACTCCCGGTGCGTCGGGGTCTTCGAGCAGCCGCCGCATGATGCCGACGCCCTGGTCCGGCGTGACCGGCGTGATGCCCTCGCGGTAGAGCCCCTCGACGACGGAGAGTCGCTCGCCCATGCCCACGCCCGACCAGACCGACCACTCCATGCAAATGGCGCGGCAGTGCGGGTGCGCGTCCTCGTACGCGGTGGTGAGGTCGGCGAGCCACTCGTTCGCGGTGGCGTAGTGCGCCTCGCCGCGCAGCCCGGCCCGCCCGATGATGCTGCCGAACGTGACGAGCAGGCGCAGCCTGTCGCCGTCGACCGCGTCGAGCACCGCGCGCAGCCCGTCGATCTTCGGGGCGAACGTGCGGCGGAAGGCGTCCTTGTCGAGGCTCGTCAGCGCGGCCGGCTCGTTGCGGCCGGCGCCGTGCAGCACGGCGGTGACCGGGCCCAGCTCCGCCGTGATGCCGGCGACCGCCTCGCGTACCCGCTCGGGGTCGGTGACGTCGGCCCGCGCGTAGCGCACCCGCACGCCGGCGTCAGCCATGCGGCGCAGGTTCGCCGCCAGCTCCGGGTCGGCGTCCGGGTCGGAGCGGCCGAGCACGGCGAGCGCGGCGCCGGTGTCGCTGGCCACCGCGAGCGCGCACTCGGCGGTGATCCCCTTGCCGCCGCCGGTCACGAGCAGCACGTCGGTGACGTCCAGCGGCGGGCTGGTGCGGGCCGGGCGTACCGGCATCGGCCGCAGCGTCGGCACCCGCCGTACGCCGGCCGCGTCGTAGTACGCCTCGCTGAAGCCCGCCGTCGCGGCGACCTCGGCCAGCACCCGGTCCGGCGCCTCGGGCGTCGGCGGCAGGTGCACGATCGTGGTACGCACGTGCGGCGCCTCGAGCCGGAGCGTCTTGGCCAGGCCCGCCGCGCCGCGGCCGTGCTGCACGAGCACGAACCGGTTTCCGGTGGTGCCGGTCACGACCGCGTTGGCGCCCCAGAGGGCCAGCTCCAGGTGCTCCTCGGTGCACTCCTCGGGCAGGCAGACGAGCACGCCGCCGCCGACGTTGCCGCGTTCGAGAGCGCGGCGCAGCGGCCCGGCGAGCAGGCTGTCACCCGCCGAGTACACCCGCCACGTGCCGTTGCGCTCCGGAGCGGCGCGGGCCGGCAGCGGCGACTCGTCGAGGTCGACCGTGAACGCGCGGGCCCACGCGGCGGCACCCGCGACGACCGCCGGCCCGGCCGCGTCTCCCGCCTGGGTGGTCTCGGCGAGCTCGGCGAGCGCCTGGGCCAGCTCGGCGACCGTGGCGGTGGCGAAGTTGGTCGGCGCCTGGGCCGGCGACAGGCCGAAGTGCTGGGCGGCCTGGTTCATCACCTGCCCGACCGTGATGGAGCTGAGGTGCAGGTCGTCCAGGAGCCGGCTGTCCTCGCGGACCATGTCCATCGGCAGCTCGGCCCGCTCGGCCGCCAGCCGGCGCAGGACGTCCACACTGGACTCCGCCGGGTCGACCCGCGTGGCGGAGCCGGGCGCCTCGGTCGCCGGTGCGGCACCGACGCCGCCGCGCACGTCCACCACCGGGGCGGCCTCGCACGGGTTGGCGAAGAACTTGAACTCGGTGCCGACTTGCAGCGGCCGGGTCAGCCGCCCGTGGAAGAGCGTGGCGTGCACGCCCGCGGCGCCGACCACGTACGCCGCGGCGACCACGCGCAGCAGCCCGGCCAGCGACTCGTCGTCGGTGTCGAGTGCGACCGCCGGCACGTCCGTCGTGGCGCCGGCGAGCCCGCTGAGCACCCGACCGGGCCCGACCTCGACGAGCAGGTCGATGTCCTTGGCGGCGAGCGCCACCGCCTGCGCGAAGAGCACCGGGTCGGTGATCTGCCGGCGCAGCAGCGCGGGCACGTCGGTCTCCGGCGCCAGCGCCTCACCGGTGACGGTGGAGACGATCCGCCGTCCGACCCGACCGAAGCGCAGGTCCACCAGCCGGTTGCCGAACGCGTCGGCCGCCGGCGCCACGAGCGGCGAGTGGAACGCGTGCGACACCGACAGCCGGGTGCACTGCAGGCCGGCGTCCGCCGCCTTGCGCGCGGCCGCCTCGATCGCCTCCACGGTGCCGGCGACGACCGTCTGGGTCGGGCCGTTGTAGCCCGCGATCACGACCGGCAGGCCGGCCACGAGCGCGCCGACGGTGTCCGGCGACGCGCTGATGCCGGCCATCGTGCCGGAGGCGCTGTGCTCGGTCATCGTGCGGCCGCGGACCGCGGCGACCCGCAGCAGGGTCTCCTCGTCCATCGCGCCGGCCCAGTGCAGCGCCGAGATCTCGCCGAGGCTGTGTCCAACCGCGACGGTCGCTTCCAACCCGAGGGTTTCGAGCGCGCGCAGGCCGGCCAGCGAGCCGGTGACGATGCGCGGCTGGGCGACCGCGGTCGCCACCATGTCGCCACCGGTCGGCAGGGCCGCCTTCGTGTACACCTCGTCGACCTCGGCGAACCGGCGGCGCAGCGCGCCGCCGCTCGTGCCGCGACCCGAGCCCTGGCCGGGGAAGAGATATCCGATCCGGCCCGGACCGCTGGCGTGGCCGAGGAAGCTGCGCCCGTCGGCCGCGAACAGCGTGGTCTCACCGGCGTCGAGCGCGTCGCACACGCGGCGCAGCCGCTGCTCCGCGTCCTCCGGCGAGGAGACCACGACCGCGGCCCGGTACGGCAGGTCGCGCAGCTCCCGGTGCAACGTGGCGGCAAGGTCGGCGAGCTGGGCGTACGCGAGCCCGGGCACGAACTCGACGAGCCGCTCCAGCCGCTCGCGCAGCTCCTGCGTCGTGGCACCGTCGACGGCGAACAGCTCGACGTCCTGCGCCGACGAGGCCAGCGCGCGGGTGCGGCTGTCGAACGGGATGCGCCGCGGCGGGTCCGACTTGTCCAGCACGACGTGCGTGTTGATGCCGCCGAACCCCATGGCCGTGATGCCGGCACGCACCGGCATCCCGGCCGGCCACGCCTCCGCCTTGCGCAGCACGCGCAGCGCCGCGGCGTCCTCAGTGAGCACCGGGTGCGGGTCGACGCAGCCGATCGTCGGCGGCAGGACCTCCTGGTGCACCGCCATCGCGGCCTTGATGAGCCCGGCCACGCCGGCGGCGGCCTTGGTGTGGCCGATCATCGCCTTGATCGAGCCGATCGCGGCGGGCGCCGCGTCCGGGTCGGCGCCGCGCCGGGCCAGCGACAGCGCCTTCAGCTCGGTCGCGTCGCCGACCTCGGTGCCGGTGCCGTGGCCCTCGAAGAGGCTCACCGTGCCGATGCCGAAGCCGGCCCGCTCGTACGCCCGGCGCAGCGCGAGCTGGTATCCGCTCACCTCGGGCCGGGTGATCCCGCCCTTGCCGTCGGAGGAGATGCCCCAGCCGGCGACCGTGGCGTAGATGCGGTGCCCGGCGGCGATCGCCTCCTTCTCCCGCATCAGCACGACCATCCCGCAGCCCTCGCCGGGCCAGAAGCCGTTGGAGCCGCGGTCGTACACCTTCATCTCGCCCCTGGCGAGCGCGCCGGTCTTGGCGAACCCGATGATCTCGAACGGGTCGATCGAGAGGTCGACCCCCCCGGCGACCGCGACGTCCACCTCGCCGTCGATGAGGTTCTTGCTGGCGGTCGCGACCGACAGCAGCGAGGAGGAGCAGGCGCCGTCGACGGTGAAGCCGCCGCCCTTGAGGTCGAAGTGATTGCAGATCCGGCCGGCGATCGTGTTGGACAGGCCACCGGCAAGGGTGTCCTCGTCGACCGCCGGGAACGGGCTCTTGAACGTCGCCTCGAACCCGTCCAGAAAGGACGTCAGCTGGTCGTCGTCCCACTCCTGCTCCTTGAGCGCGGCGGCGACCATGCGGCGCACGTACGGCCACCGCAGCCGCAGCTGGTTGGCGCGGGAGAACTCGCCGGTGAGCGTGTTGCCCACGACGACGGCGGTGCGCTCGCGGGGCAGCCCCTCGGCCATCGGGAAACCCGCGTCGGCCAGGGCGAGCGCGGCGGTGTCGAGCGCGAGCCAGTGGGTCAGGTCGGTCGAGCGGTACGTGCTGCCGGCGACCTTGTAGGCGATCCGGTCGAACTCGTACCCCTCGATGACCGCGGCGTTGCGGGCGTAGAAGCGGTCCGGCGTGGCCGGGTCCGGGTCCCAGTAGTCCGCGAGCCGCATCCGCACGTCCGGCAGCCGGCGGAAGGCGCGGCGTCCGGCGAGCGCGTTCTCCCACAGCTCCCGGGGTGAAGTGGCGTCCGGGTAGTGGCAGGCCATGCCGACGATGGCGATCCGGGTCATGCGTTCACGACCTCTTTCTCGGTATGGTCCTTGCCGTTCGGCGAGGCCACCGCTACGGCCGGCTCGGGCGTCGCGACCGCTGGCGCGGCGGCACGCTCGGCCGCCTCGCGCTCCTCCCGGGCCTTGTTGACGAAGTGGACGGCCCAGTGGAAGCCGCCCCGGATCAGGCAGACGAGCGCGGTGGCGAAGAAGATGCCGTACGCGATGCCGGCACCGGTGAGGAACCCGTACACGACCGCGACGCCGGCGCCGAAGGCCATCTGGGCGGCGGGCTTTGACGGGCTGGTACCCGGGTCGGTGACCATGTAGTTGGTGAAGAGCACGAACGCGACGCCGGTCATCATGGCGAGCGCGGCCGGGATCGACGTGTCCAGCACGATGCCGCGGAAGACGGCCTGGATGGCGAACATGCCCAGCCAGCCGAGGATCAGCCACATGCGGCCGGTGAGCATCCCGTTGATCATCGTGCCGCCGAGGATGATGACGGCCGGGATGATCCAGTCGACCGGACCGCTCACGTACTCCGTGAAGTGGTAGGGCGGCGCGACGCTGGCCCACGGGAAGACGAGCAGGATCACCGTGATGCCGAAGTTCGACGGGTTCATGTAGTGCCGCAGCCGCCCGCGCACGGGCGCCCGGAGCACCCACTTGGCGCCGATCGCGACCGCGACCCCGAACATCATCGGCAGCACCTGGTCGTTGACGTAGATCAGCATGTTCAGCGCGAGGCTCGTGATGTGTGCCGGGTAGAGGAACTCCACCATCCCGCGCACGCCGTTGCCCATGAACCGCGGCGAACGACCCTCGGCGCGCGCCCCGATGACCTCCAGTCCGATCTCGATCGTGTACCCGGTCAGGATGGCGATGAACGGCCAGGTCCAGGCCTGCTCGAAACCGAAGAGCGCGTACCCGAGGATGTTGAACACGGTGATCGAGATCGCGAAGTTGCGGAGCGCCTTGATCACCTTGGGATCGTGGCGTGGTGCGTTGGTCTGGGTCGCGGCCATCTGCGTCACCTCTCCAGGGCCTGGGCGCCGAGCTCGAGCGAGTGCCAGCCCGGGGTCAGTCGAAGGTCTTGCTGGTGCACCTCTCCGGCGCGGTCCCGCCACCGCAGGTGCACCTTCACCGGACCGGTGACGTTCGCGCCGAGTCCGATGTGGACGTCGTTGCTGCGCTTGCCGCCGTGGCCGCTGCCGCCGTCGACGCGGCCGAGCAGCGTCCGCCCGTCGTCGGTCGTCACGGTCACCTGCGCGCCGACGACCGGGGAACCCACCGAGGCCGGCTCCGTGGCGGTAGCCTCGTCGGCCGGCGCGGGCGGGTGGGTCAGCCGCAGCCCGAGGAAGGCACCTGGGGTCGGGCTCTCGTTGTGGTAGAACACCGGCGCGTCCCACTGCCGGGCGACCGCGAAGTCGAGCCGGCCGTCGCCGTCCACGTCACCGGTCGCGATGCCCCGGGTGGGCACGGGCACGTCCAGGCCGAGCTGGGCGGCGATGTCGGTGAACCGCCCGTCATTGTTCCTGACGAAGAAGTGCAGGCGCTGGCTGCCGCCGATGTCGTCGCCGGCCACCACGTGCGGCCAGAAGTACGGGTTGGACAGCAGGCCGTCGTTGGTCATGGCCAGCTCCTGCAGCTGCGGCCAGCGGTTGACGTCGCCCTTGACGAACCCGGTCGTCTGCGCCACGGCCAGCTGCCCGCTGTTGTCGAAGTCGGCCAGCTTCACGTCCCAGCCCCAGCCGGACCACGCCAGGCCCATCGGCGCGCTGCGGTCCTCGAAGGGCGCCTTGCCGTCGCCGAGCTTGGCCCGCAGGTCGTCCACGTCCTTGGCCGTATTCATGAAGGCGAAGTGGCTCTCCTCCAGGCCGAACGTCGTCGTGATGTTGCTGACGTACATGTCGTAGAGGCCGTCGCCGTCGAGGTCGCCGAAGTCGACGCCCATGCCCTTGAACGAGTCCCCGCCGACCCGCTTCGACTTGGGCACGAACGGCTCACGTACGGCCTTGACGGGGGAGAACTTGAACCGGCCCGGGGTCGACTGGTTGTAGAGCAGGCGGTCCGGGCCGAAGTCGTGCGCCAGGTACAGCTCGGGAAGCTGGTCGCCGTCGAGGTCGTTGGCACCCGAGGCGAGCACCCAGCCCTTGGAGACGTCGCGCGGCAGCGCGTCCGCGACCATCTCGAACGTGGCCGTGGGCTGCGAGCCGGCCGTGGCACCGGTCCACCGGAAGAAGTAGTCCTCACCGCCGTTGAAAGCCTGGGACATCGAATGGTTCATCGACACGCCGGTGCTCTTCGTGTCGTCGAGCACCGGGCCGTGCGGGAAGTAGTTGCCGATGTAGATGTCGACGTGGCCGTCACCGTCGAAGTCGTCGACCGTCGCGGCGTTGGAGTTCCACAGTGGACCCGTGTAGCTCAGGCCCTTGCCGCCCGGGACCAGCTCGGTGGGCTGGAAGGAAGCCGCGGTCAACGGCGCCGTACCGTCGGTCGCGCGCGCCAGGTACAGGATCGGCGTGCGGCCCCACAGGTAGACGAGCGCGTCCATCCGGCCGTCCTCGTTGAAGTCACCGGGGACGCAGCCCATCGGCGCCATCGCCACGCCCATCGGCAGCACGCCGGGATCGAGCGCGAACGGCGCGTACCGGTCGGCCCTCGCGCCCGGCACCGGGGTCACCACGACCTTGTCGATGCGGGGATCGGTGATGCACAGGTCGTTCGTCAGCCCGTCGCCGTCGAGGTCGTTCATCGCGACACCGGCACCGACCGACGAGATCCACGCGTCGATGTACTGGTAGTCCTTGTTGACCTTGCGGATCGTCTGTTGCGGGAACCCGCCGGGCATCGCGATCGACATCGACTCGAACGCGTACCTGCTCGCCATGCTCTCCAGCTCGGCGGCTGACGCGCTGGGCAGCCGGGACACCTGGAACAGCGTCGCGACGAGCGCCAGGGCGACGATTCCGGGCAGCTGCCTACGCAGCCAGCCAACTCTCTGGGCCATGTGCTAGCACCTTCCGATCGACACGAACTCGTTGGCGATGCGCTGGCGCCACACCTCGTAGGCGGGGTAATCGCCGCGGACCGGCCCGTCCGGGCGCGTCCGGTCGCTCACCTCCGCCGCCTCGGCGGCCGCCATGCCGCAGAACACCTGGGTCGCGACCTCGTTGTGCGGCACCACCAGGCCGGCCCGGAGGCGGGCCGACGCCGCGAACGAGGAGCCCTGCGCGACCTGTGGGCGGCAGTCGCCGGCCCGATCCCAGAACGACCGCAGCTCGGCCTCGCCAGCGCCACCGGCGTAGGTGGCGGCCAGCCCGGCGCCGGCGTAGAGGTCGGCCCGCCGGTGCTCGGCGAACTTCTCGATCATCGTGGCGACGAGGTCCGCGTCGGTCCCGCCGACGAACCACATCGCCCGGCCGATGCCCTGGTCGATGACGCGGTCCGCGTACCACCGCGGCCCGTCCGCCGGCCACGGGAACCGCTCCTCGCGGTACTGCTCGTGCACGTACCGCTGGGTGCGGAAGTAGGCCTGGTGGAAGCCGTACCCGTCGAGCGCGAGCCAGCGCAGCAGAGGATCGGTCGGCGCGATCCGCGACCAGAGCATCCGGGGCAGGCGGGCCATCGCCCAGCCGACCCCGACGTATGCCATGTAGACGTGCGCCTCGGCGCGGCCGGCGATGAATCGCGCGACCCTGTTTCCGCGGCCGAAGGGCATGGCGTCGCGAATCGCGAAACCCATTGCCGCACCCTCGTACGCAAAACCGCGAAAACGTGTCGGGACGCTTTCCAGGCGCTCTTCCGCGTCGGTTGTGATGCGCGCCTCGGCGGCATATCCATAACCGAGAAGAAACGTCCGGCCGACGGTCTCCAACAATTCTCGCGACTCCGCGTCCTTGATGTGGAAGCCGCGCACGTCGAGCCTCGTGTTCGAGACGTCGGGTGTCAAAATACGGCGCCTCAGCGCTCGCCATGCACTGGTCAACTCTCCCCCAAACGTCGACGTTGCCCATCGCGGAGAGTGGGCTCCGTAGAAGCCTCGCAGGGACCGTTACCAATGTCTTCTTCGCACTTGCTGCGGAGTTCTTCCAACGTGCGACAGAAGCGCAATAATGCGGTTGTGGCGATTGCCGCTATCGTTTAGATTCACACTGCGGACATACGATCCACTGTGGAGCAGGGCCTCAGGGCGCGCAGCCGACCAGGTGCCAGCTGCCCACCCGGCGGGCGGCGGCGAAGCTCGCCCACGCGACGGCCTCCACCAGCGCCGCGTCGTCCGACCGCCCGATCCGAAACTCGCGGACGACGTCCTCGTCGACCTGGTACGAGGCGAGCGCCACAAGCAGCGCGAGCCGCCCGGCGGCGCGGTCGGCCTCGGGCAGCTCGGTGATCAGCAGCTCGCACCACTCCCGGCTGAGGCCGGTCTCCTCGCCCCGCCAGGTCTCCAGCCGGCGGTGCACGAGGTCGCGGACGGCCGGCGACAGCGAGCGCTCCCCGGCCGCCTCGAACGCGGCGTACGACCGGGCCACGGCGGACGCGACCGTCGGGCTGCCGGCCGCCCACGCGGCGTCGGCCGGCAGCGGCGCCTCGGGCAGCAGCGGCAGCGAGCGGCCCGGTGGGCGGATCTCCCGCAGCGACGCGCTGAGGACCTTGCTGATGCCCTGCTTGAGGCGGCGGCGGGCGCGCGGGCCGAGGCGGGGCGGCAGCAGGAAGCTGGACAGGAAGACGTTGACCATCCGGCTCAGGTAGTGGAAGCACACCGCCACGCCGACGAGCTCAGGGCGGTCGGCCTCGGCGAACGGGGCCCACCGCGCCGCCGGCGCGTCCGGCTGGTGCGCCGCCCTGGCCCACGCCGCGAGGTCACGCACGCGGGCGTCGGCGACCTCCTCCACCTTGTCGGCGACGATCGCCTCGGCGTCGTGCTCGGTGGAGAGGTCGTACATGCCCATGCTGTGCATGTCGACGCAGTAGGGGCAGATGTTGGCCACCGACACGGCGGCGGCCACCGCCTCCTTGCCCAGCCGGTCGACTGATCCCCCGGTCATCAGCGGCTCGCGCATCAGCATCCAGTACGCGGCCAGCACCGGCGGCGCGGGCGAGTGCAGCAGGACCGGCGGCACCACGAGGCGCATTTCCTCGGCGACCTGCCGGTACACGGCGTCCACCAGGCCCTCCGCCGCGGCCGGCGGCACCGTCCGCACGTACTTGACCTGGCGCTGCACCACCGACGACACGACCCGACCCGCGACCATGGCGACCTCCCCGTCCCACTCCACCGAGCTTGGCGCGCGGGCCCGGACCGGCCTACTTCGAGCGTGCGCCGCTGTCCGACGGTCCGGCGGCGGGCCGCGGCGGGGCCGGGAGCCCGGCCGCCAGCCAGGTGCCCACCTGCCGCGCCGCCGCCAGGCTGGCCCAGGAGGTCAGCTCCACAAGGGACTGGTCGCCCGGCCGGACGCGCCGGAAGTCGTCGACGTCGTCCGGACCCACCTGGTACGAGGCGAAAGCGGTCAACAGCGCCAACCTGCCGGCCGCGCGATCGGTCGCCGGCAGGCCCGCGACGGCGTCGTCGGCCCAGGCGCGGCTGAGACCGGCCGGCCGCCCGTCCCAGCCGGTGAGCCGGGCGGCGACGAGCTCGCGGACCGGAGCGGGTACGGACCGCTCGCCCGCCGCATCGACCGCGCCGGCCGCGCGCGCGAACGCCTGGGCGACGGTCGGGCTGCCGGCCGCCCACGACATGTCCCGCGGCAGCGGGGCGGCCGGCAGCAGCTCGAGCGAGGCACCCGGCTCCGGCACGCGCCGGGCCAGGGGGCGCAGCATCCGGCCGAACACGCGCTTCACCACGCCGCGCGCCACGGCGGGCAGCCCCGGCGGAAACGGCGACTCGCTCAGGAAGATGTTGACCATGCGGTTGATGTACTGGAAGACGACCGCCACGCCGGCGAGCTCCGGCCCGAGCGCGGCCGCGAACGGCGCCGGCCGCGTGGCGGTCTCCCGGACGCCGGAGGCCCGCGCCCAGTCGGCGACCTCGCGCACGCGGGGGTCGGCGATCGTCTCGATCCGGTCGCCGGCGATCGCGGCCGCGTCGTCGCCCCGGGAGAGCCCGTGCAGCGTGGCCCCGTGCACGTCCACGCAGTACGGGCAGGTGTTGCCGAGGGAGACCGCGGTCGCCACGACCTCCTTCACCGCCCGGTCGGCCACCCCACCGGCGAGCAGCGTCTCGCGCAGCATGGACCAGCAGGCGGCGAGCGGTCCCGGCGCGGGCGCGTGCAGGCTGACCGGCGGGGCCAGCATGCCGAAGTCGCGCTCGATCTGCTCGTACACCCGCGCCACGAGGCCCTGTGCGGCCGGCAGCCGGATCGGGGTGAGGTACCGCACCTGCTCCACACCCGCCCGGCGGGTGCCGTGGATCATGATCGCACCCATCGTCGTCCCTCCCGCGCCGTCGCCGATCAGGACCAGGGGGCGGTCGGGTACCACGGGATGATCTCGCGCCGGTCCAGCAGCGGCACGTCCCACGCGGTGAACGTGCCGGCCAGCCCGGAGACGTTGACGAACGTGGACGTGGCCCGCGGCCCGAGGCGGGGCAGGTCGTCGCGGGTCGCCCGCCCGCCGCGGGCAATGCCGGTCTGCGCCATCGGAATCCCCCAGGAGGTAGCGGGCGTGCACCGGCCGGCGCACGCTGCCATCAGCATGCTGGCGGCACGACGCGCGAGCGTTCTTCGAGAGTGCGGGATACCTCCAAAACAGACCGCACGGTCAGCAATTTCGAAGAACTGGCCGGAGGGGGTCCCTGGCTAGCGTCGGCACGGAAGTGTGTCAGCACTACAGGAATGGGGAACCTCATGGCGGGTCTTCAGACCACTTCCTCGCCCGGCGCCGTCGGTTGGGTCAAGAGGCACCATCGCGCGGCCCTCAACGTCTATCTCTTCGTCGTGATAGCTCACTGGGCCGAGCACCTCGTGCAGGCGTACCAGATCTGGGTCCTGGACCGGCCACGACCTCAGGCGCGCGGCGTGCTCGGCCAGACGTTCCCGTGGCTCGTCACGTCGGAGTGGCTGCACTACGGGTACGCGATCGTGATGCTTGCCGGCCTCTTCCTGCTCCGGCCGGGATTCGTCGGGCGGGCGAAAGTCTGGTGGACCATCGCGCTGGTCATCCAGTTCTGGCACCACATCGAGCACCTGCTGCTGCTGATCCAGGCCCAGGCCGGCGTGACGTTCTTCGGGGCGGCCCAGCCGACGAGCGTGCTCCAGCTCGTCATCACCCGGGTCGAGCTGCACCTGTTCTACAACTCCGTCGTGTTCATCCCGATGATGATCGCGATGTACTACCACCTCCGCCCCAACAGGGCCGAGCTGGACGCGATGACGTGCAGCTGCGTGGCGAGATCCAAGCCACGACCGGTGGGCTCGCCGGCGCCGTCCGCGGCCTAAGGAGATGCTCCGCGCCACCGCGCTTCTGGTCCTCACCCTGGGCTTCGCTGTGCTCGGCCTGCCGGCCGCCGGCGCCGCCCAGGGTGGGTTGACCGCGAGCAGCCCCGCCGCCCAAGCGGTACTCGCCACGGCGCCCGGCGCCGTCGAGCTGACGTTCTCCGCCACACCCACCGTCGCCGAATCGCACGTCGCGGTGGTCGGCGACGGCGGCTCCAAGGTCAACGCGGGCGGGTTGGCCCTTGTCGCCGGCGGCACGATCCGGCAGCCCGTCTCGATCGACGCGGGCGGCGACTTCACCGTTGCCTACCACGTGCGCTTCGAGGGCGGTGGCGAGGCGCTGGGCAGCCTCCGGTTCAGCGTCGGCACGGGCGTCGCGCCGCCCGCCTCCGACCGGGCCGTCGAGGTGGCGACCGCCGCCACCGACACGCACGCGCACGGGATCGACCCGCTCAGTGCGGCGCTGCTCGTCGTCGACGGGCTCGTGGCGCTCGGCGTGCTCGGGTTGCTGTATCTGCGGCGCCCGGTGCGGCCACCGTCGGACTGAGCCAGGAGTCCCGAATTAAGCTCACGTTTGCACGTGCATATTCACGGGCCGCGCCGACTTATCAATTATCGCCAATCCTGGATTTCTGTCACGATTAGCGCACGTCGATCTACTGACATGCACTGCGCGTTGCCACTCGGCACACGCTGAGCTAAGGTCATGACCCAGACGACGGTTTCGCAGCACCTTGCGCCATGTAGCAGCGGGCCGTCCGGTCGCCGCCCGCCAGCCGATGCTAAACATGCCGGAAACGTCGTCGTAACCTGGGATCCGTCTGACGTCCGGGCCCGCCGAGGCCCACATGATCGAAATAGGGGAATGATTGCGGGACTCTGTCGAGTTCGCATAGCTCTATGCCACGGGGGAGGCTGAAAGTGGACGAAGTCATCGAGAAGGCGGTGCATCGGGTCATCAAGATTATGCACGAAAATCTCAGCGAGCAAATCACCGTCGAAGACATGGCCCGGACGGCGATGTTCAGCAAGTTCCATTTCACCCGCATCTTTCAGCGAGTTACCGGAATCTCGCCGGGCCGATTCCTGTCCGCGCTGCGCATCCAGCGGGCCAAGCATCTCCTGCTGAACACGTCGTTGAACGTCGCCGACATCAGCCACGAGGTGGGCTACGCCAGCGTCGGCACGTTCAGCACCCGGTTCAGCGCCAGCGTGGGTGTCTCGCCGATGCGGTTCCGCCAGCTCGGCGGCCTTCTGCCGGAGCTGCCCGACGAGCCGCGGCGGGAGCCGAACCACCCGACGACGATGATCCGCGGCGACATCTTCGCGCCGCACACCGACGAGCCGGGCCTTATCTTCGTCGGGCTCTTCCCCGGCCGGATCCCGCAGAGCCTCCCGGTGGCCTGCACGGTCCTGACCGGGCCGGGCGAGTTCGTCCTGGAAAACCCGCCCCCCGGCACCTGGTACGTGCTGGCGCACGCGGTGGCCTCCGAAAACGAGTTCACCACCCATCCGGCCCTCTCCGGGGAGCAGGACGTCTCCGTCGGAAACCACGGTCCGCTCGTCATCGGCCCCGGACACGGGGTCCGCTCCGCCGACGTGCGGCTCACACCCGTCCGCCCGACCGATCCGCCGGTGCTGCTGGCGATGCTCAAGGGAGCGCCGGGTAAACCCGTGTGACCGGGTCAGCCCGGGATGTCCAGGCGGGACGCGACCTCCGTGCGCACCCTTTCCCGCCACACCTCGTAGTTCGGCTCCGCTGACGAGTCCGCGCCGGTGACAGCGACCACGTCGGCGAGCTCCGACGCCGCCGCGACCGACATGCCGGCCAGCACGCCGACAGCGACCTCGGTGTGCGGCGGCTCGAACCCGGAGAATGCCCGCGCCTTGGCCGCGAACACCGCACCCTGAGCCAGATGCGGCCGGTGCTCGCCGGCGGCCCGGCACAACACGCCGAGGCCGCCGGCGTCACTGCCCCCGGCGAACGCGGCGGCGAGTCCGACGCCGCTCCACAGGTCCGCCTGCCGTTCGGTGGCGAAGGCGCCGACCGCCGCGGCGACGTCCGCCACCTGTCCACCGTGGATGAACCAGAGCGCCCGGCCGATGCCCTGGTCGACCGCGCGCGGGAAGTAGTCGGCTCGGCCCTCCCACGCGTAGGCGGGGATTCGCCGCTGCTGGGTCACCCACCGGTCCCGGTCGAAGTAGGCGCGGTCGAAGCCGTAACCGTCCACCGCCAGCCAGCTCATCGTCGGGTAGTAGGGCGTGCCGGTCAGGTCGGGCAGGACGTTCCGCCAGAGCGGCCGGGGCAGCCGGGCCATGGCGAAGCCGATGCCGATGTACGTGAGGAACGTGTGCGGGACGCCGGGTCCGCGAAGCAGCTCGCGGGCCCGCTGCCCGCGCCCGGCCGCCATCGCGTCCCGCACGGTCAGCGCCATCGTCGCCCCTTCGTAGGCGAAGCCGCGCATCTCCGCTTCGACGAGTTCCAGCTTGCGTTCGAGCTCCCATTGGCCGCGTACTTCGATACCCCATTCAAAGCCACAGACGACCGCCTGGGGAATTGCCTCGAGCCGCACTGTCGCGTCGGTCGGCTGTACCGGAAAACCGAGCTTCGAAAAGCTCACGTCGGCCAAAGACGGAGTCAACATCAGCCTGCGAAGTGAACCGAGTGCCGATGGCATCTTGGCGCCCTCTCCCCTTGAAGTCGTCCCCCCATGGTGGTGGCGTCCGGCCCGTGGTCGCTTCTCTCTAAATGCTCTCTTTGGATAGATTCCAGTCGACGCTCCTTTGCGCACGCAGGGAGACGAGCGCACACTGCCACGCTCGGGACGATGGTGCTGCCGCGAATTTGATTAATACCGATTCTTCGACGAATCGCGCAAGTCCGGCGCGGCACAAGTCAGCAGTGTGAAGGAGGCGATGTCGTGCAACCGGGCGACACCGACGGAGTCCGGGCGAAGAACCTCACGATAGAGGCGTTCGCCGACACAATCATTCCGGGAGAGAAACGGTCACCGGACGACCGGGCGGTGGCCGGCGCGGCGCCCGGCGGCGGCGCCGTGGCCGCGGGCGCGGTCGAGCTGCTGGAGCAGCCCGGGGGCGGCCTGGCTCCGGCGCTGGAGTCGCTGGCGCTGGGGCTCAACGCCCACGCCCAGCAGTACGCGGACGAGCGGGGCGTGACGCTCGACGGCGACGTGCCGGCATTCGTGGCGCTGCCGTTCGCGGAACGCACCGCGCTCGTCCAGCGCCTCACCGCACCGGACCACCCGGAGAGGCCGATGTGGGTCGGGCTGGCCCTGTTCAGCAACATGGCCTTCGACAGCGCGGCGCACATGAATACCGTCGAGGCCTTCGAGTCCGCTCATCCAGGACTACTCGCGATTGGCTATTTCCCGCCGAACGCCAAGGGCCTATTCGAATTCGACGAGTTCTCCTACGGCTACCCACTCTCCCCCATCCATCCCCAAACCACACCGATGGGCGATCCAGCATGACGACAATCGAGTCAACCGATGTTCTCGTGATCGGCAGCGGCTTCGGCGGCGCGATCGCGGCCTACCACCTCGCCGCGGGCGGCGCCCGGGTCGTCGTCCTCGAACGCGGCCCATGGCTCACCGCGGAGGAGTTCGACCACGACTTCAAGCTCGGCTCCTCGTACACCCGGGTCTTCGACTTCGTGGTGGGCGACGGGATGAGCCTGCTCGGCGGCAACTGCGTCGGCGGCGGCAGCGTGGTCTACTTCGCCACGATGCCCCGGGCGCCGCGGTTCGTCTTCGAGCGGATGGGCAGCATCGGGCGGCGCATGTGGCCGGCGTCGATCGACCGGGACAGCCTCGACCCCTGGTACGACCGGGTCGCCGAGGCGCTGCCGGTCACCCAGCAGTCGTGGGAGAAGGTGCCGTACGCCGGCGGTCTCTGGGCCGCGGCGTGCGCGCACGCCGGGCGTACCGCCAACCCGGTGCCGTCCGCCGTCGACGTGGACATGTGCACCAACTGCAACTGGATGATGGCCGGGTGCCGGTTCGACGCCAAGCGCTCGCTGCTGCTCAACTACCTGCCGGCCGCGCTCGCGCACGGCGCCGAGATCCGCCCGATGCACGAGGTGCAGCACCTGTCCCGCACCGACGGCGGCGGCTACCGGGTGCACTACCGGATCGTCGACGACGAGGACTACCGGGTGCTGCACGGCGGCGGCGCGATCGACGCGAAGATCGTCGTCGTCGCCGCGGGCGCCGGCGCGACGCCGGTGATCCTGCAGCGCTCGGAACCCACGCTCGGCCCGATGCCGGCGGCCGTGGGCCGGTACTTCTCCGGCAACGGCGAGCGCCTCAACACCGCGATCCTCGACGAGGACCGGGTGCGCGAGGTGCTCGGCCTGAGCCGGGCCGGCGGCCTGGCCTATGCCGCCAACCAGATCGGCCGCGGCCCCACCGTGGCCAGCTGGGACAAGCTCGACGCCAGCCTGCCGGAGTACGAGCGCTTCTCGCTCGAGCAGCTGTACTTCCCGCCCGGGCTGGGCACGATCCTCGCCCAGGTGCCGGACGCCGCCGGCCCGAGCTGGTTCGGCGTGGAGAAGAAGGAGATGCTGCGGCGCTGGCAGTCCTGGCTGACGATCTTCATCATGTCCGAGGACGACAACGAGGGCGTCTTCGGGCCGCCGCCGGACACCGGCAACGCGGTGCGGCTCTCGCAGCAGATGCTGGGCCACGGCCCGCTGCGCTACCGGCCGACCGCCAATACCCGGCGCGGGTGGGCCCTCGCGGACGCCGAGATAAAGGACATCCTGGAGCGGGACGGGCTGGCCCGCGTCGCGCCGTGGACCAACGACCTCGTCGGCGCGTACACGGTCCACCCGCTCGCGTCCTGCCGGATCGGCGACGACCCGGCCACCTCGGCGCTCGACGACCGGCACGAGCTCCGCGGCCACCCCGGCATCTTCGTCACGGACGGCTCGGCCGTGCCGGGTGGGCTGACGGTCAACCCGGCGCTGACCATCGCCGCCCTGGCGGAACGGGCCATGCCCGGCATCGTGCGGGCCGCGCAGGAGCGCGGTGTGGCTGTCCGCTACGGCGCGCCCTCCCCCGACGGCAGCACAGCGGGTCGCCGGGCCGTGGTGCCGACCGCGTGACTGGCTGGCGCCGGCGCCACCGAGCGCCGGCGCCACCGGATCTTCCGGGATGTACACCCGGGCCCATCTCGATCGACGATTGTCGGCGTGGAGAGTGGGATGCAATACTATCCGGGCGCCGATCTCAATCCGGCTCAATTCCGACACGTCGCCCGTGTACGCCCAGCCACACCCTCTTCACGATTGCGCTTCGTGGTCGGTTGACCATCCTCCGCATTGCTAACGGGACGCGACTCGGCTAGCCTCGACGCAGGCAAGACAAGCGCCTGGTCGGGAGGCGGAGCGGGTCGCGGAAATGCGATTCAGGTCAATTTACCACTCAGAAATAGAGACTTTGGCCTTGCATTCCTGATGCCCAAATTCTGACCACGCCAGCGGGGGGACGACTTCCGCGGGAATCGAATACGCACAGCCGTACGGCATTCTCGGTCGATGGAGGTATCGTGGCGGACTCAATCGAGCAAGCCGTTAGGCGCGCCATTACAACAATGCAGGAAAACCTCGGCGAGCAGATTACCGTCGATGACATGGCGCGCTCGGCGATGTTCAGCAAGTTTCATTTCACCCGTATCTTTCAGCGCGCCACGGGAGTGTCCCCCGGCCGCTTTCTGTCGGCCTTGCGGCTGCAGCGGGCAAAGGACCTCCTGGTGTCGACGTCGTTGAATGTCGCGGACATCAGCATGCGCGTCGGCTACAACAGTGTCGGCACCTTCAGCTCGCGGTTCACCAGGAGCGTCGGCATGTCGCCGACCACCTACCGCAAGCTGTCCGGATTCGCCCACCAGATCCCCACCGACCCCCGCTTCGGCATGGCGAAGGCCGCCACCGCCCAGGTGTACGGCAGCATCTCCCTCCCGCCGGGCGAGGCGTCCGGCCTCGTGTTCGCCGGCCTCTTCCCGACCCGGGTGCCGGAGGGCCTGCCGGTGCGGTGCTCCATCCTGCACAGGCCCGGCCTGTACGAGTTCGACGACGTGCCCCCCGGCACCTGGTACCTGCTGGCGCAGTCGGTCGCCGGCGACATCGACGAGCCGGGCGGTGCCGCGGACAGTCCCGAGCGGCTCGTCTCGGTCGCCAGCCACGGGCCGCTGACCGTTCACAACGACGGTGTCATCCGCGCCGACCTGCGACTCCAGCCGGCGCAGGCGCTCGACCCACCGGTGCTGCTCGCCCTGCTCGACGTCCGCAAGCTCGCCCTGGCGAGGACCTCCGGCGAAGAGACGCACGCCGTGCCCTCGTTCGCCACGCGCTTCACGCACGCCCACGCGGGCCGCACCGCCGCGTAAGCAGTGGCAACAATGAAGAGGACGTTGTCCGCTTGTCGCTCGTACCGTGGTTGAGAGGACGCCGCCGCCATGGCGACGCGCTCCCGGTGAGCTACGGCTGGGGGAGTCCATGCGCATCTCCGAGCTGAGCAAGCACACCGGCGTGCCCGTCGCGACGATCAAGTTCTATCTCCGCGAGCGTCTCCTCCCGCCGGGCACACCGACCGGCCGAAACCAGGCCGTGTACGGCGAGGAGCACGTGCGGCGGCTGCGGCTGATCCGGGCGTTCACCGGCATCGGGCAGCTCGACCTCTCCACCGTGCGCGAGCTGCTGATCGCGATCGAAGACGAGGGCCTCTCCCTGCCGGGCCTCTACGACGTCGTCAACCAGGCCGTCGTTCCCGCCGAGCCGGCGGCCCGGGAGACTGCCGCCCGCCGGCGGGCCCGGGCCGACGTCGACAGATTCATCGGCGATCTGGGGTGGCGGGTCGACCCGAGCGCGGCCGGCCGCGACCGGCTCGCCCACGTGCTGGCGACCCTGCAGCAGCTCGGCTGCGAGTTCGGCGCGGAGTTCTTCGCGGCGTACGCGGCCGCGGCCGAGACCTTGGCCGTCAAGGAGCTCGATCTGCTTCCTCCGGACGGCAAGGGCGCCGACCGCGCCGCGGCCGTGGTGCGCGCGATCCTGCTGGATGTCGCGCTCTCCGCCCTACGCCGGATGGCCCAGGAGCACCACCTCGCGTCGCGCTTCGCACCCGTCCCCCGATCGTGATCAAAGCTCCTCTCGAGCGGCTGTAACCGCGGGAGAGGAGCTTTGATCACGATCGGTCAGGTTAACGGGCGGCCGCCGCGAACTGGCCGGGGGCGCGGCCAGGTCCGGCCGGGCCGCGGTACGCCTGTGCGATGTCCAGCCACCGTTCGGCGTCCGGCCCCGTGGCGGTGAGCCCGAGGTCGGCGTGGTGGCGGCGCCGGGTCACGAGCATGCAGAAGTCGGCCGCCGGGCCGGTGATCCGCTGCGCCGCGTCGGCCGGGCCGAAGGCCCACAGCTTGCCGGAGGGCGCGGTCAGCTCGAACCGGAACTGGACATCGGGTGCCTCGAGCCCGCGGGCCAGGTAGCCGAAGTCCCAGGTGCGCACCGCGAACGCGACGACGTGCCCGATGCGGTCGGTGAACTCCCGCCGCACGCCGAGCGCGTCCGCGACGTCCTGGCCGTGCCCGATCAGCTCCATCATGCCGGCGGCCGCGAGCACGGCGACCGGCAGCGGCCGGACGAGCCAGGGCACGACGTGGTCGGGCGGGAGCGCGCCGAGCGCCTGCCCGGCCCGCGAGCGCTCGGCCCGCCAGCTGGCGAGCAGGGCCTCCGGCGGCTGGGCGAGAAAGCCGGCGAGGGCCGCCTCGACGTTCTCGTCGAAGTCGGGGCTTAGCGTGGAGGCCATGGCCGTGAACCGCTCCGGGTCCGCGGCCGCCAGCCCGGCCATGCGGAACGTGGCGGCGAGGTGGGCGATCTGGTGGGCGATCGTCCAACCCTTCGCCGGCGTGGGCAGCGCCCACCCGGGCGCGTCGAGGCCGGCCACCATGCGGTCGAGCTCGTCGCCCTCGGCTGCCAGGTCGGAGATCACGTTAGGTTGTCCTGTCACACGTCTGCCCTCTCGCTAGAAGCGTTCCTGTCCACGTTGGACTCCGGCGAATGCTTCGAGCATGCGCGTGCGGCGAAGCGTGGTCATCTCTGTGGTTGCCTTATCCCACCGGCATTTCAGGAGAAGAAGAGCGCTCGCCACACGGATAGCATCGGTGCGGGCGTCGACCTTCGCGCGACGTCTGTCCTAGGAGGACGGTCATGAGCTCCGTACGGGCCATCCGCGGCGCGATCCAGGTCGCGCGCGACGACCCCGCCTTGATCGACGCCGGCACCCGCCTGCTGATCGGTGAGGTCATCCGCCGCAACGCACTCGCGGAAGACGACATCATCAGCGTCCTCTTCACCATGACGCCGGATCTCGTCAGCCGTTTCCCGGCGACCGCGGCCCGCGACCTCGGCCTCACCGACGTGCCGCTGCTGTGCGGTGTCGAGATCGCCGTCCCGAACGCGATGCGGCGGGTGATCCGGCTCCTCGCGCACGTGCACACCGATCGTTCACCCTCCGATGTGGAGCATGTCTACCTTCGCGGTGCCACCCGGCTGCGGCCGGACCTCCAACGGCGACCCGGCGTGGCACCGCCCGTAGCGGGCGGGCCGCCCGCTTGAAAGGGGCACACAGTGGTCGTCGTCATGGCATCGGACGCCAAGCCCTCGGACATCGAGGCGGTCGTGTCCCTTGTGGAATCGGCCGGCGGCGAGGCGTTCGTCAGCCGGGGCATCAGCCGCGTGATCATCGGCCTCGTCGGTGACGTGGAGCAGTTCGCCCGGCTCAACATCCGCGGCATGCCCGGCGTCCGCGACGTCACCCGGATCTCGGTGGGCTACAAGCTCGTCAGCCGCGAACACCACCCGGCGCGCTCCGTCGTCCGCGTCGGCGGCGTGCCGATCGGCCCCGACACGGTCACGCTGATCGCCGGTCCGTGCGCCGTCGAGACGCCCGACCAGACACTCGCCGCCGCCCGCATGGCGCAGCGCGCCGGCGCCGTCCTCCTGCGCGGCGGCGCGTTCAAGCCGCGCACCTCTCCCTACGCGTTCCAGGGGCTCGGTGAGCGAGGGCTGCGGATCCTGGCCGACGTGCGCGCGGAGACCGGCCTCCCGGTCGTGACCGAGGTGCTCGGCGCCGACCAGGTCGACATGGTGTCCAGGTACGCCGACATGCTGCAGGTCGGCGCCCGCAACATGCAAAACTTCGCGCTCCTGCAGGCGCTCGGCGCGGTGGGCAAGCCGGTGCTGCTCAAGCGCGGCATGTCGGCCACCATCGAGGAGTGGCTGATGGCCGCCGAGTACATCGCCCAGCGCGGCAACCTCGACGTCGTGCTGTGCGAGCGCGGCATCCGGACCTTCGAGACCGCGACCCGCAATACCCTCGACATCTCGGCCGTGCCGGTGGCGCAGAGCCTGTCGCACCTGCCGGTCATCGTCGATCCCTCACATTCCGGCGGCCGCCGCGACCTCGTGCTCCCGCTCAGCCGCGCGGCGATCGTCGCCGGTGCGGACGGCCTCGTCGTCGATGTGCACCCCGACCCGAGCGTCGCCCTGTGCGACGGCCCCCAGGCCCTGATCGCCGACGACCTCGACGACCTGTCCCGAGGCCTGCACGACCTGACCACCTTCATGGACCGCCAGCTCCCCGCCCCCGTCCCAGCCGCCTGACGGCTCCATTTCGGTCGCACTGATCCCCGGGAGAAAAGTCATCCCGGGGATCTGTTGCCCTGAGTGACCGTCATGGTGGGCGAGCGGCACCAGCCTCCAGATCTCGGAGAGTTGTGGCGCTACTTCAGCCGTAAGTCTCCGAGATCTGGAAGCCGCCACCCGTCGGCCGGTAACGCCGCGTCAGGGAGCCTGCCCGGGCCCGGACCGCGACGGACATCGCGGTAGCTCAAGCCTGGACTTGGACGTCGAGGCTGGGTCAGGTGTGGAGTTCGCCGGCGTTGACGTTCAGGCATTGGCCGGTGATGGCGCTTGCCCGGCTCGAGGCCAGGAAGACGACCGCGTTCGCTACCTCGTCCGCCTCGGGGAGGCGGCGCAGGTCCAGCGTCGCGGCGGTCTCGTCGTAGACCTGCTGCTCGGTGACGCCGCGCTCGCCCGCCAGGTAGGCGAAGTAGCCCCGCAGCGGCTCGGACCAGACGTAGTTCGGCATCACGGTGTTGACCCGGACGCCCGACGGGCCCAGCTCGGTCGACAGGCTCTGTGCCAACGAGAGCAGGCCGCTCTTCGACAGCCTGTACGCGCCGAACCTGGGTTTCGACTGCCGGACCACCATGGCGTTGACCATGACGATGGCGCCCTTGCGGGCGATCAGCGTGGGTGCCAGGCGCTGGGTGACGCGGAGCGCGCCGAAGACGTCCAGGTCCAGGCTCGCCCTCATCGCGGCCGGGTCGATCGCGACGAGCTCCTCGAACGTGGGGACGGCGAAGGCGTTGAACAGCAACGCGTCCACACCGCCGAAGGTGTCCCGCGCGGCTTTCGCCAGCGCGTCGACCGCGGCGTCGTCGGTCAGGTCGGTCGGCACCGCCAGCGCGCGCCGGCCCAGGGTCTCGACCTCCTTCGCGACGTCGGCGAGCAGCGGCTCGCTGCGCGCGGCCAGCACCACGTCGGCGCCGGCGCGGGCGCAGGCCAGCGCGATCGCCCGGCCGAGCCCGGGGCCGACGCCGGCGACGACCGCTACCTTGTCCTGCAACATCGTGCCTCCTCAGGTGGTCGTGAGATCGTCGCGCGCCGCGCGCAGGTGTGCGAACGACGCGAGGTCCGGCACTGTCCAGCCGTCCAGGTCGTACTCGCCCATGCACTCGTCGACGAACCGTTTGTACCCGTCGATCTGGCCGGAGGCGAGCTGGGCGAAGTACAGCTCGACCCGGGTGTTCTCGTGGTTGCCGGAGTAGTTGCGCTCGTAGAGCTCGTGGCGCCCGCCGAACTCGGTGCCGACGGCGTCCCACAGCAGCTTCATCAGCTTGACCCGCTCGACGGCGCCGCTGCCGTTCGAGCCGCGCAGGTAAGTGTCCAGATAGGACCGGATCTCGGGGTTCTTGAAGTCGTCGGCGCTGGAGTTGACGTAGATCAGCCCGCTCGCCACGTCCTGCATGATGATCTCGCGGATCCGGGGGTACCCGACCTGCATGAACCACCGGTACGCCTGGCCGTACTGCGGGTTGGGCAGCACCGCGCCGTTGACCCACGGCACCGGGTTGCGCGCGGCCGCGTCGGAGAGGGCCCAGAAGAGGTTGCGCCAGGCCAGCACCTCGCCGAGCCGGCTCTGCACTCCCCTGAACTCCTTCGTGCCGGTCAGCTCCAGCGCCTTGGCCAGCAAGCCGGCTATGAACTCGAGCTTGACCGCCAGCCGGGTCATGCCGTGAAACGTGAACCGCTCGGTGAACCCGGAGCGCCCGGCGAACATCTGCACCTTGCCCAGGTCGCCGTAGACGAACACGTTCTCCCACGGGATCTCGACCTTGTCGAGGACGAGCACGGTGTCGTTCTCGTCGAGGCGGGACGAGAGCGGGTAGTCGAACGGGCTGCCCATGACCGCGGCGGTCGCGGAGTAGGACGGCCGGCAGATCAGCTTCATGCCGCGGGCGCCCATCGGCACGGTGGCGATCAGGGCGAACTCCCGCTTCTTCACCGGCATGCCGTGGTGGGCGATGAAGTTGTAGTGGGTCAGCGCCGACCCGGTCGCGACGACCTTGGCGCCGCTCACGATCAGCCCGGCGTCGGTTTCGCGCTCGACGTGTACGAACACGTCGGCGACCTCGTCGGGCGGCCGGTTCCGGTCGACCGGTGGGTGCACGACCGCGTGGTTCCAGAACTGCACCTGCTCCTGGGACCGGCGGTACCAGGCCCGCGCGTTGCCCGCGTACTGGCCGTAGAAGTCGGCGTTGGCGCCCAGCGTGCCGAGGAACGACGCCTTGTAGTCCGGGCTGCGCCCCATCCAGCCGTAGCTCATCCGGGCCCACGCGGCGATCGCGCGCTGGTCGGCCACGAGGTCGTCGGCGCTGTACGGCGTGGTGAAGAAGCGGTGGGTGAAGCCCTCGCCGCCGCTGTCGACCGGTGCGGTCAGCACCGGCTGCCGCTCCGGGTCGTGCAGCGCGTCGTAGAGCCGCGCGGTCATCCGCACCGCGTTGGCGAACGCCGGGTGCGTGGTGACGTCCTTGACCCGGTCGCCGTATAGGTAGATCTCCCGGTCGTCGCGCAGGCTCTCGATGTACTCGGCGCCGGTGAACGGCCGTGTCATCGCAGCTGACCCACGTGCGGCAGGACGGCGGCGGCGAGCTCGCCACGGGCGAGCGCGGCGGTGACGGTCTCCAGGTCGTCGGCCATGTAGCGGTCGCGGTCGAGCGTCGGCACCATCGAGCGGACGTGGTCGTAGGTGGCGCGGGAGGCCGGGCTCAGGTCGTGGTACCGCCCCGAGATGTCGACGGCCTGCGCGGCGGCCAGGTACTCCAGGGCCAGGATGGTGTCGTTGTTGCGCAGCACCCGGCGCGCGTTGCGGGCGGCGATGAGGCCCATGCTGACCACGTCCTGGTTGTCCCCGTTGGACGGCACGCTCTGGGTGCTCGCCGGCCCGATGGTGCGATTTTCCGCGATCAGCGCGGTCGCGGGGTACTGCGCGCCGGCGAAGCCGCTGTTGAGCCCAGGGTCGCCGGTCACGAGGAACTCCGGCAGGCCGTAGCTCAGGTGCCGGTTGAGCAGCCGGTTGGACTGGCGCTCGGAGAGCACGCCCAGCTGGGTCAGCGCGATCGTGACGAAGTCCATCACGGACGCGACCGGCTGCCCGTGGAAGTTGGCGCCGTGGAAGATCTCCTGGCCCTCGAAGAACAGCGGGTTGTCGTTCGCCGAGTTGAGCTCGATGTAGATCTTGTTCGTCGCGTGCGTGAGCGTGTCCCGCACCGAGCCGAGGATCTGCGGGATAGCCCGCAGCGAGTAGGCCTTCTGCAGGTACACGTCGGTGCGGGTGACGTCCTTGCCGTCCTCCTTGGTGGCCGCCACCTGCTTGCGCAGGTCGCTGTGTTCCACAGTGGAGAGACTGCCGCGCATCAGCGCGCGGAGGTTGGCCGCGGTGTCGATCTGGCCCTGGTGCGGCCGCGCGATGTCGTGCCCCTCGGGCAGGAACGGGCTCGTCGAGCCCTTCAGCGCCTCGACCACGAGGGCGGTGACGATCTCCGCCTGGCGCACCTGGACCAGCGCCTGGTCGACCACGAGCGCGCCGACGCCGGTCATCGCCGAGGTGCCGTTGATGAGCGCGAGGCCCTCCTTGAAGCGCAGCTCCAGCGGCTCGATCCCGTGCCGCCGCAGCACCGCCGCGGTCGGCACCTTGCCCGAGCCGTCGAGCACGTACCCCTCGCCGATCACGGTGCACGCGACGTGCGAGAGCGGGGCCAGGTCGCCACTCGCGCCGAGCGAGCCGATCTCCGGGATCGCGGGCGTGATGCCCAGGTTGAGGTAGAGCGCGAGCCGCTCCAGCACATCGGGGCGGACCGCGGAGTGGCCCTTGGCGAGCGCGTTGAGCCGGGCGGCGACGATCGCCCGAGACTCGCGGCGGCTGAAGAGCGGCCCGACGCCCGCGCTGTGGCTGCGCACCAGGTTGGTCTGCAGCTCGACCTCCCTGGCGGGGTCGACGAGCATGTAGATCATCTCGCCGTAGCCGGTGGTCACCCCGTACACCGGGATGTCCTGGCGGACGATGTCCTCGAACATCGCGCGGCTCTTGGCTGCCCGCGCGAGCGCCGCCGGCGCCACCTCGCAGGGCCGGTCGTCGTCGGCGATCCGGCGTACCCCGGGAATGTCCAGGGTCTCGCCGTCCAGCAGGACAGCAGTCTCGGTCGTGGTCACTTTCCCTCACCTCATCGAAGCCGTGGAGCCTGGTGGACCTGTGCGTCGGCGACCGCCGCGGCCAAGGTGCGCAGCGACGGGTTGGCGTAGAAGTCGCGGATCGGCACGTCGACGCCGAACCGCTCGGAGACCTGGTGGAGCAGGGCCGGGATCTGTACGGAGCGCCCGCCGGAAGCGAAGAAGCCGTCGTCGAGACCCGGCGGCGGGCCGCCGACGACCCGCGTCCACAGGGCCGCCAGGTCCTGCGCGGTGCCGGTCAGCGGAGCGGCGGTGCCGGCCGTGGCCACCGGGGCGAGCTCCGGTAGGCGGCGCCGGTCGACCTTGCCGCCGGCGTTGCGCGGGAGCCGGCCGGGCACCGTGCGGAACACGACCGGCACCACCTTGCCGAGGCGCTCACGCAGGTGCGCCCGCCACACCTCGGGCGCGCCCTCGCCTCGGCGGACCGGCACGACGTACACGTCGAGCCGGTTGACGAGCCCGTCCGGCCCGCGGACCGGCACCGCGCCGCACTCCCGCACCGAGGGGTGCGCCTGTAGCGCCGCCTCGACCTCGCCCAGCTCGAGACGGACGCCGTACACCTTGATCTGGAAGTCCCGCCGGCCCCTGTACTCGAGCGCGCCGTCCCAGCGCCAGCGACCGAGGTCACCGGTGCGGTAGCAGCGGCTCCCGGACAGGCCGCGCACCGGGGCGAAAGCGGCGGCCGGGCCCTCCACACCGAGGTAGCCGGCCGCGACGAACGGGCTGCGGATGACGATCTCGCCGGTCACGCCGGCCGGGCAGGGCCGGTCGTCCTCGTCCAGTACGAGCACCTGCCGGCCGGGGATCGGCCGGCCGATCGGCGTTGTGCCCCCGACGGTCCCGTCGACCGGGTGCCAGGTCGCCGCGATCGTCTCAGTTGGACCGTAGATATTGGACAGTGCGGTGCCGGGCAGCTCGGCGCGGAGCCGCTCGACGAGCGCGCCCGGCAGCGCCTCCCCCATCAACAGCAGGTGGCGCAGCTCGCGCAGCGGCTCGCCGGTACGCCCGCCGAGCGCGCGCAGCAGCTCGCGCGCGAAGCTCGGCACGGTCTGCAGGTGGGTGACCTTCTCGGTGGCCATCCAGTCGAGGAGCTTCTCCGCGTGGAGACGAATCGCCGGCGCCGGCAGGCACAGGGTGCCGCCGGAGACGAGCGTGGCGAACACCTCGCAGAGCGCCGGGTCGTGGTCGGCCGCCACCCACTGCGCGACGCGGGCGTCCTCACCCATCCCGAACCGGCCGCCCAGCCAGCTCACGAACTGGCCGAAAGCCGAGTGCGGCTGGGCGATGCCCTTGGGCCGGCCGGTCGATCCCGAGGTGTACGCGACGTACGCGATCGCACCCGCGTCGCCCGGCGGCAGCGGCCCGGTCCCGTCGAGCGCGGCGACGTCGTAGGCCGGGGTGTCGAGGCCGGTGCGGGCCCAGCGGGCCACCTCGTCGTCGTCGGGGTCGCCGGCCACGAGCAGGCAGGCCGGTCGCAGGTCGGCGAGGATCGCGCGGCCGCGCCCGCCGAGGTCGCCGGTGCCGAGCCAGCAGATCTGCGCGCCCGCGGCCAGCACGCCGAGCAGGGCGGCGGTCTGGTCCGGGCCGGACGGGACGCGGACCACCACGGGCCGGCCGGACGCGCCCCGCGCGGCGAGACCGGCCGCGATCTCCTCGGCCCGCCGCCACAGGCCGTCGTAGCTCAGGCCGCCGCCCTCCCAGATGACGGCCGGCCGCTCCGGGGCCCAAACGGCGATCCGCCGGACCATCTCGTGCACGGGTGCCTCCACCGGCGGCCCCGCGGCGATCCGGTCGCCGGCGCGCAGTGCGGCGGTCGCCCGCGCGGGGTCGTCGAGCGGCAGCGTCGCCAGCGGCGTCTCGGGGGCGGCCACGCCGGCGGTGAGCGCCGTCAGCACCTGGCCGGCGATCCGTTCCGCCGACTCGCCGTCGAACAGCTCGGCGCGGTACGCGAGCGTGCCGGTCAGCGCCGGCACGGTACGCACCCGCAGTTCGAGGTCGGCGACCGCGGCCGTGGGCTCGACCTCCTGGCGGGTCGCGGTGGCGTGCGCGACCCGCAGCGCGGCGGCATCCTCGTCGAGGTGCGCGACGAGCACGTCGACGAGCGGCACCGTGCGCCGGTCGCGGGGTGCTCCGAGGGTCTCGACGAGCCGGCTGAACGGCAGGTGCCGCTGGTCGCCGAGGTCGTCGAGGCGCGCGGCCACCTGGTCGACGAGCCCGCGGAACGTACCGGCGGCGGTGATGTCGGCGTCGACGAGCGCGAGGTTGTCGAGCGGGCCGACGAGCCCGGGTGGGGTGTCCGCGCGCCGGGCGCTGACCGGCGTGGCCACCGCGATCCGGTGCTCGCCGCTGTAGCGGGCCAGCACCGCCAGCGCCGCCGCGAGCACCACCGCGAGCGGCCGCGTGCCGGCGGCGGTGGCGAGGCCGCGGATCCGGTCGGCGAGCTCGACGCCCCAGTCGAAGGGGACCGCGCCGGCTCGCCAGTCGGCGGCGGGTCCGCGGTCGCGGTCGGTCGGCAGCTCGACCGGCGCCGGGGCACCGGCCTTGCGCCACCAACGCTCCGCGCGCCGGGCGGCCGCCTCGACCGCACGGGCCGGCCGGGCGTGTTCTGACCACCGGGGTGCCGGCTCCGCGAACACCCGGTCGGCCGGCTCACCGGCCAGCGCCGCCGCGTAGAGCCGGCCAAGCTCGTCGACGAGGGTCGACATCGACCGCTCGTCGGCCACGATCCGGTGCGCGACGAGCACGAGGAGATGCCGTAGCGGGGCGAGCCGCGCCAGCGAAAGCCGGGCGAGCGGGCCGCGGTCGAGCGCGAACGGAGCCGCCGCCTGGTAGGCCAGGAACCGCTCGACGGCCTGCTCGCCATGCCGCCCGCCGATCGAGATGTCCACGATGGAGAGCTCGGCCGTCATGCCGGCTTCGAGTACCGGCTCGCCAAGGGCGTCGAAGCGGGTGCGCAAGGTCTCGTGCCGGCTGGCGAGCGAGGTCCAGGCCGCCCGCAGCGCGGCGACCTCCAGCGGACCGGAGATCCGGTACGCGCGGGTGTGGTGGAACGCCGGTGACCCGGGCGTCAGGCGGTCGAGGAACCAGAGTCCGTACTGGACGTCCGTTGACATTCGCATCCCTATCCCGCGGCGGAGAGGAGGTCCTTGGCCCGGCCGGTGTCCTCCCACGTGAACGCGGGCAGCTCCCGTCCGAAGTGGCCGTACGCCGCCGTCTCCTGGAAGACCGGGCGCAGCAGGTCGAGGTCGCGGATGATGGCCGCGGGCCGCAGGTCGAAGACCTCGGCGACGGCCGCGCCGATGCGCTCCGGCGACACCGTCTCCGTCCCGAAGGTGTCGATCGACAGGCTGACCGGCTCGGCGACGCCGATCGCGTAGGCCACCTGGACCTCGCAGCGCTCGGCGAGACCGGCGGTGACGATGTTCTTGGCCACCCAGCGCATCGCGTACGCCCCCGAGCGGTCCACTTTGGACGGATCCTTCCCGGAGAAGGCGCCGCCGCCGTGCCGCGCGTACCCGCCGTACGTGTCTACGATGATCTTCCGGCCGGTGAGCCCCGCGTCGCCCATCGGCCCACCGATCTCGAAGCGGCCGGTCGGGTTGACCAGTAGGCGAAATGACGACACATCGAGGTCGAGCGCCGCCAGCTCGGGCAGCACGACCTTCTCCCGCACATCCGGCGTCAGCAGCGATTCCAGCGAGATATCACCGGCGTGCTGGGCGGACACGACGACGGTGTCGACGCGCAGCGGGCGCCGACCGTCGTAGTCGACCGTCACCTGGGTCTTGCCGTCCGGTCGCAGGTACGGGACCGTGCCGTCCTTGCGCACGGCGCTGAGCCGCCGCGCCAGCCGGTGGGCCAGCGCGATGGGCAGCGGCATCAGCTCCGGCGTCTCGGTGCAGGCGAAACCGAACATCATGCCCTGGTCGCCCGCACCCTGCGCGGCACCGGCCTTGTCGACGCCGCGGGCGATGTCCGGCGACTGCGCGCCGATCGAGATGCTGACGCCGCACGAGGCACCGTCGAAGCCCTTGCGCGACGAGTCGTACCCGATGCCGAGCACGGTCTCCCGCACGATCGCCGGGATGTCGGTGTACGCGCTGGTGGTCACCTCGCCGGCGACGTGTACCTGGCCGGTCGTGATGAGCGTCTCCACCGCGACCCGGCTCCCCGGGTCCTGAGCCAGCAGGGCGTCGAGGATCCCGTCGCTGATCTGGTCGGCGATCTTGTCCGGATGACCTTCGGTCACCGACTCGGACGTGAACATGTGGCGTCCCATGAACTCCCCCAGGTCACTTGATGGCGAGCGGGTTGATCGGCGAGCCGGCGGCCCGAGTGATCTTGAGCGGCGGCGCCGCGAAGAAGAACTCCCACCGCCCGTCGGCCCGGCAGTCCTCGGCGAGCTCCTCGAAGTCGAGGATCTCGCCGAGCGTCAGGCCCATGTCGCGGATCAGCACCATGTGCACGGCGAGGAACGCGTCGGGGTCCTCGCCCGGCAGCGCCTCGACAGCCCAGTTGTCGGCGCACACGGCGGCGACGTCACGCTCGTGCAGCCATTCGCAGCTGGCCAGCCCGAGGCCCGGCTCGCCGGCCATGAAGCCGGCGTCCTGGCCCTGTTCCAGGAACTTGCGCCGCCAACCGGTGCGGACGAGCAGGATGTCGCCCGGCCCGACGGCCACGCCGCCCTGCGCGGACACCGCCGCGTCGAGGTCGGCCGGCGTGATCACCTCACCGGCCTCGAGCCACGGCACACCGCGCACGGCCGGGATGTCGAGGAGCACGCCGCGGCCGGCTATCCCCTTGCCCTGCTTGTCGATCCCGCACCGCGCGGCGCCCTTGACCGTCGTCTCCTCGGCCGGATGCCCGTTGTACAGCAGGCCGTCGTAGTAGACGTGGGCCAGCGCGTCCCACTGCGACGACGCCTGTACCGGCATGAAGAGGAAGCCGTCGGCGTACCGGAAGCCACCGGGAAACACCTGCTCGGCACCGGTCTCCGACATCAGATGGACCGGGTTGATCCGGAACCGGCCGTTCTGCGGGCCGGTGCCGTCGAGGTCGATGCCGAGGTCGAAGATCCGTCCTTTGTGGATCAGCCGGCCGGCGGCGGCGAGCCGCTCGGGCGTGATGAGGTTGACCGTGCCGCGCTCGTCGTCGTCGCCCCAGCGGCCCCAGTTGCGCAGCCGCTCACCGACCGTCCGGAAGTCGGTCACGGTCAGCCCGCCACGGTACGGGCGAACGCCCGCAGGTCGCCGACGAACAGGTCGGGCTCTTCCAGCGCCGCGAAGTGCCCACCGCGGTCGAACTCCGACCAGTGCGCCAGCGTCGGGAAGTCGCGCTCGACGAAGCGGCGGATCGGCAGGAACACGCCCTCGGGAAACACCGCGACGCCGAGCGGCTGCCGGATCGGCGCGTACCGGATGGTGGTCGTCGAGATCGGCAGGTAGTCGACGGTCTCGTAGTAGAACTGCGCGGACGAGCCGGCCGTGCCGGTGAACCAGAAGATCGAGACGATCGTGAGGATCTTGTCGCGGTCGACCGCGTCCTCCGGCGCCTTGCTGGCGTCGGCCCAGTCCTTGAACTTCTCGACGATCCAGGCGAGCTGCCCGACCGGCGAGTCGCTCAGCGCGTACGCCACGGTGTGCGGCCGGGTCGCCTGCAGCTTCATCGAGCCGGCCAGCACGTCGAGGAAGCGCTTGGAGCGGGCCAACCGCCGGCGGTCCTCGTCGTCGAGCTCGTCGGAGCCGTCCGCCGCCGGCGTGGTCACCAGCGTGTTGAGGTGCAGGCCGAGCACGTGGTCGGCGTCGACCTGGGCCAGCGCGTAGGAGATTCCGGCGCCGAAGTCGCCGCCCTGCGCGATGTACCGGTCGTAGCCGAGCCGCCGCATCAGCTCGGCCCAGGCACGGGCGACCCGGAGGTTGTTCCACCCGGGAGACGGCGGCGGCCCGGAGAAGCCGAACCCCGGCATCGACGGGATCACCAGGTGGAACGCGTCGGCGGCGTCCCCGCCGTGCGCGACCGGGTCGGTCAGCGGGCCGATCACGTCGAGGAACTCGGTGACCGAACCGGGCCAGCCGTGCGTGATGATCATCGGCGTCGCGTCCGGGTGGGGCGAGCGCACGTGCAGGAAGTGCACGCGCGTGCCGTCGATGGTGGCGACGAACTGCGGCACCGCGTTGATCCGGCGTTCGGCCGCCCGCCAGTCGAACTCGTCGCGCCAGTAGGCCGCGAGCTCGCGCAGATAGTCGGCCGGCACGCCCCGGTCCCACCCCACGTCGAAGAGCGCCGGCCATCGCGTGTCGCGCAGCCGGCGACGCAGGTCGTCCACGTCCTCCTGGGGGATGTCAACACGGAACCGTTCCATTGGGGGAATTCCCTTCGACGTCGGGGGACGCGACAGATGCGAAGACAAAAGTCAATATCGCGGCGCCAGCTAGAAGAGCGCACCTTTCAGATTGCGCCGGTGGCCGATAGCGCTGCGGGATCGAGAAACGCACGGGGGAAGATGCGCGCCAACACCCGTGATGCCAGGGTCAGGTGGGCGTCCGCCGTGACTTCCGGCGCACAGTTCGCGCGCTAAAACAGCCCTTCGAGGAGGACCGATGTCGATCACCGATGCTCCGCCCCGCGCCGATCTCGTGCGCAGGGCCGCGGAGCTGGTGCCCCTGCTGGCCAAGCACGCCCAATGGGGTGAGGAAAACCGCCGCCTTCACGACGACGTCGTGGCGGCACTGGACGACTCCGGCATCCTGCGGATGCGGGTGCCGGCCGAGTTCGGCGGCTACGAGTCCGACACGCGCAGCGTCGTCGAGGTCATCGCCGAGCTGGCCCGCGGCGACGGCTCGACCGCGTGGACCGTCGCGGTCTGGCATATCAGCAGCTGGATCACCGGCCTCTTCCCCGACCCCGTGCGCCAAGAGGTCTTCGGCGACGCGTCGGTGCGGATCAGCGGCATCCTCAGCCCCACCGCGATGGCAGTGCCGGTCGACGGCGGCTACGTGCTCAACGGCAAGTGGTCGTTCAACACCGGCGCCACGCAGAGCCGGTGGAACGCCAACGCGGCCGTGCTCGCGACGCCGGACGGCGGTCACGAGCCGATCCTGACCCTGATCCCCATGTCGGACCTGATGGTCGTCGACGACTGGCACACCTCGGGCCTGCGCGGCTCGGGCAGCGTCTCGACGGTGGCGAAGGACGTGTTCCTGCCCAAGGAGCGGGTCGTCCCGATGGTGCCGATCATCATGGGCCAGCACCCGCTGCAGCAGCACGAGACGGCGACCATGTGGCGCGGCCCGTTCATGCCGGTGGCCTGCGCGACCGTCGGCGCCACCGCGTACGGGCTGGCCAAGGCCGGCAAGGACGCGTTCTTCGAGCGGCTGCCCGGTCGCAAGATCACCTACACCGAGTACGCCGACCAGAGCCAGGCGCCGCTGACCCACCTCCAGGTCGCCAGCGCCCAGATCAAGCTCGACCAGGCGGAGTTCCACGCGCTACGGGCCGCCGACCGCGTCGACAGCAAGGGCAAGGCGGGCGCGGAGTGGACTCTGGAGGAGCGCGCGCGGGCCAGGCTCGACCTCGGGGCGACGTGCCAGGCGGCCAAGGACGCCGTCGACGTGCTCAACACCGCCAGCGGCGGGTCGTCCATCTACAAGGACGTGCCGATCCAGCGGATCGAGCGGGACGTGCAGACGGTCAACCTGCACGCGATCATGCACCCCAACACCAACCTCGAGCTCTACGGCCGCATTCTCTGCGGCCTCGGGCCCAATACGCAGTACCTGTAGAAACGGATGGCGGCGGGGCCCGCGTGGGCCCCGCCGTGCGTTTTCCCGCTGTCGAAGTGGATAGCGCAATAGCGGAGAACGCATTTCGCCAATTCACCGACATCATATGCGTGGGGGTCGCCGCATTCACCGGCCGGCCCGAATCGACACCCATCACCTTTACATCGGGAGGGACTCCCATGCCGATCGACCAAACCCGCGCGTTGAGCGTCGCCGAGATCGAGAAGCAGGTCGCGTCGATCTGGCGGGAGGTACTCGACGTACCGCCCGGCGAAGGCGACGCCACCTTCTTCGAGCTCAACGGGCAGTCCATCTCAGCGGTCCGGATCGTGGCCCGCGTGCAGGAGGAGATCGGCGTCCAGGTCGACCTCGGCGATCTCTTCGAGGACCCCGACCTGGCCACGTTCACCCGCGACATCGTCGCGAAGGCCGAGACCCTGGGGAGGTAGCTGAGATGGTGGACTTCGTCCGGGTGCGGCCCGACGCCCCGCTCGACGACGTGGTCGAGGTGCTCGAGCGCGACGGCTGCGTCATCGTCGAAGACTTCGTCGACGACGCCACGTTCGAGGGACTCTGGGCCGACCTCGGCCCGCTGCTCGACGGCACGCGCTACAGCAAGAGCGGATACGACGGCCACCAGACCCGGCGGGTCTCGTCGCTGTTTCGCCGCACCACGCACATGACGCCGGTCTTCATGCAGCCGCTCTACCTCGGCGCGGCCCGCCGGATCATGGAGAAGCCGGTGCACATGTGGGTCGGACAGGCCCGCATCGAGATGACGCCCAACATCCAGGTCAGCGCGACCCAGGCGATCCAGATCGACCCCGGCCAGGGTCGCCAGCCGTTGCACCGCGACGATTCGCTGCACCTGCGCCGGCACCCCGGGCCGACCACGCGGGTGCAGCTGATGCTCGCGCTCAGCGAGTTCACCGCGGAGAACGGCGCCACGCTCGTGATCCCGGGCAGCCACCACTGGGACGACGAGCGCGCCCCCCGGTACGCGGAGGCGATCCCGGCCGCGATGCCCGCCAAGTCCGGGCTGCTGTGGCTCGGCGGCGTCTACCACGGCGGCGGCGCCAACGTCTCGGACAAGCCGCGTACGAGCCTCACGGTCTCGTACGACCTGGGCAACCTGCGTCAGGAGGAGAACCAGTTCCTCGCCGTGCCGCGCGACGTCGTGCGCACCCTCCCCGAGGAGCTCCAGCGGCTCCTCGGCTACGACCGGTGCCCGCCCGGCGTGGGCTGGTACGAGATGGAAGACCCGCACATCCTGCTCACCGACCCGCACGCCGAACCGGCGCTGCTGGAGACCCCGGCGCGGGCCTGACCGCCCGCCGAGAAAGGTGTCAGCATGACCATTTCCGACACGAGCGTCCAGCCGGATGAGACGGCGGCCGTGGCCCAGGTGCCGGGACGCATCATCGCCGCCTGGGCCGACAACGACGCCGACGCGTTCGCCGCGGTGTTCACCGACGACGCCACGATGATCCTGCCGGGTGGCGTCTTCGTCGAGGGCCGTGACGGCATCCAGGCCTTCATGGCGCGCGGCTACGCCGGCCCCTACAAGGGCACCAAGGTGCATGGCGAGCCGATCTCGGTCAAGTTCCTCGGCGCCGAGGCGTGCGTGCTCATCACCAAGGGCGGCGTGCTCGCGCCCGGCGAGACCGAGGTTTCGCCGGAGCGCTCCATCCGGGCCATGTGGATCCTGGCCAAGAAGGCCGGGGAATGGCGGATCACCGCCTACCAGAACACCCCGATCGGCACCAACTAGACGATCTCCGGCCGCCCGGCGCGCGTGCGGCCGGGCGGCCGGTCGCGCATGGAGGGACCGACCGCATGACCGACATCCTGCCCGACGACCCCCGATACGCGGCTCTTGTCGAGGGTTACAACCACAGGTTCATCGGCCGCCCCGACGTGGTCCGGCAGGTCCGGAACACCGCCGAGGTGGCCGCGGCCGTCCAGGAGGCCGTCACCGGCGGGCGGCGGCTGGCCGTACGCGGCGGCGGGCACTGCTTCGAGGACTTCTTCGCCGCGCCCGACGTCCGGCTGCTGATCGACATGTCCAAGATGGACGATGTCGCCTACGACCCGGCGCGGCGGGCGGTCATGGTGGAGGCCGGCACGACGCTCGGCGCCCTCTACCCGGCCCTGCACGACCGTTGGGGCGTCACCATCCCCGGGGGAACGTGCTTCGAGGTCGGCGTCGGCGGCCACATCACCGGCGGCGGCTACGGCCACCTCTCCCGCCGCGACGGCCTCGTCGTCGACCACCTGTACGCGGTGGAGATGGTGGTCGTCGACGGCGGCGGCCGGGCCCAGGTGGTCGTCGCGACCCGGGAGCCCGACGACCCGCACCACGACCTCTGGTGGGCCAACACCGGCGGCGGTGGCGGCAGCTTCGGCGTGGTCACCCGGTTCTGGCTCGGCAGCCCCGGCGCCGAGGGCGACGACCCCGCCCGGCTGCTGCCCGCCGCGCCCCGCCGCATCCGCCGGCGCGACGTGCTGTGGTCCTGGGACGGGATGGACGAGAGCGCGCTGACCCGGTTGCTCGCCAACTACTGCGGCTGGCTGGAGCGCAACAGCGCGGTCGGGGCACCGGCCACCCAGCTGTGGAGCAACCTCATCGTCATGCACAGGTCCGCGGACATGGTCGCGCTGACCGCGGTCGTCGACGACGCCGTCGACGGCGCGTCGGGTCTGGTCGCCGACCAGTTCGACGCGATCACCGACGGCCTCGGGCTGACCCCGCGCTCGGACGCGGAGGACGTCGTCGACTGGATGGCGAGCTGGATGCCGTCGTACAGCTGGCCGAGCGACCCGCTGGGGCGCTACAAGAACAAGGCCGGCTACCTCCGCGCCGGCTACACCGACAAGCAGCTGGCCACGCTCTACCGCTACCTCGCCGATCCCGACTACGCCAACCCGGCGGCGGGCATCGTGCTCACCGCGTTCGGTGGCCAGGTCAACGCGGTGGCCCCGGACGCGACGGCCGCGGCGCAGCGCGACAGCGTAGTGAAGGCGTCGTACAGCGCGGGCGCGTGGCAGTCGCCCGGCGACGACGCGGCCAACATCGCGTGGGTACGCGCGATGTACCGCGACGTCTACGCGGAGACGGGCGGCGTCCCGGTGCCCGGCGAGGTGAGCGACGGCTCGTACATCAGCTATCCCGACGTCGACCTCGCCGATCCGGAGTGGAACACCTCCGGCGTGCCCTGGCACGCCCTCTACTTCAAGGACAACTATCCCCGGCTGCAGCGGGTCAAGCTCCGCTACGACCCGCGCGACGTCTTCCGGCACGCGCTGTCGGTGCGGCTGCCCGACTGAGCCGTCCACAGAGGAGGAAGACGACGTGTCCATTCTGGACGACCAGGGCTACGACGAGGCCACCCAGGTGTTCAACCTCCACGGCCGGCCACACCCCGCGGCGGCGCGGACGGTCCGTACGGTCGAGGACGTCCGCGCCGCGATCGCGTACGCCCGCTCGCACCACCTGACCGTGCGGGTGCACAGCACCGGCCACGGCGCCGCGGCGGCCAGGCCGATGGACGGGGCGTTCCTGCTCCGCACCGCGCTGGCCGGCGGCGTAGAGATCGACCCGGCCGCCCGTACGGCCCGGGTCCCGGCCGGCACCCGCTGGGGGGACGTGGTCGACGCGGCGGCGGCACACGACCTCGCCGCACCGCACGGTTCGTCCGCCGACGTGGGTGTGGTCGGATACCTGCTGCGCGGCGGCGTCAGCGTCTACGGCCGGTCGGCCGGGCTCGCGGTCAACAGCGTCACCGCTGTCGAGCTCGTCACCGCCGACGGCGAGGCGCGCCGGGTGGACGCGACCAACGACCCGGAGCTGTTCTGGGCGGTACGCGGTGGTGGCGGCGGCTTCGGCGTGGTGGTCGCGGTCGAGCTGCGGCTGTCGCCGGCCCAGCCGGTGGTGACCGGCTCGGCGTACTGGCCGGCGCGGCACGCGCAGGCGCTGCTCGACCGCTGGACCCGCTGGGCCTCCACCGCGCCGTGGGCGGTGACCAGCGCGTTCCAGGTGCTCAACCTGCCCGACGTACCGATCGTGCCGCCGGAGCTCAAGGCCGGGACGATGATCGGGGTGGCGGCGACCGAAGTGGGCGACGCGGCGGGCGGGCTCGCCGACCTGCTCGCCCAGCTCCGCGCCGTGGCCGAGCCCGTGGTCGACGTGTGGGTGCCGTGTACGGCGGCGGAGGTGGTCCGGGCCCAGCTCGGCCCGGACGAGCCGCTGCCGATCGTCGGCGACCACATGCTCCTCGGCGCACTCGACGCGCGCGGGCGGGCCACGTTTCTCGACCTGACGACGTCGGGCTCGCCGCTGGTCACGGCGGAGCTGCGGCAGCTGGGTGGCGCGCTGGCCGTGCCACACCCGGACGGTGGGGCGCTCGACCATTACGAAGCCGCCTACTCGTACCTCGGAAATGCGATTCCGGACGGCCCGGAGGCGGCCGCGGTGATCGAGAAGCACTGCGCGGTGATCCGGGCGGCGCTCGCGCCCTGGGACACCGGCCGCACCGCGCCGACGTTCGTGGAGAGCTGGCGCCAGCCGCAGCGACACCTCGGCGACGCCCAGGTGGAGCGCGCCGACCGCGTCCGCACGAGGGTCGACCCCGAGGGCATCTTCCGCCGCGACGCCGCTCCTGGCACCACCGCGCTGCTGTGATCAAAGCTCCTCTCCAGCGGTTGAAGCCGCTCGAGAGGAGCTTCGACCATGAGTGCTAGGGCGTATTTCGTAAGGGTCGGTCGAGCCGAGGCGGAGTCCAGGCGGCGTCCGGGGGTGCCGGGCGGAAGGTCGCATACCGGCGTGAGCGAGCTTGCGAGCGAACCATCAGGCTCAGTGAT